>Ga0206131_10005670_pt1 | contig 13054 bp, 9 predicted proteins | sample Helgoland_Spring_FD_148636 | JGI IMG/M metagenome (GOLD analysis project Ga0206131, IMG submission 148636) | Pelagic subsurface seawater microbial communities from Kabeltonne, Helgoland, North Sea - Helgoland_Spring_Bloom_20160517_1 | ecosystem: Environmental > Aquatic > Marine > Epipelagic ...
AATCTTTTGAATGTTGCACTAACTTGATGTGACAGAAAGCTACAAAATCTAAATTGATCTTATTCTTATCTAACAAGCAAACATTCTTTTTTATAATTCCTAACCGTTCGAGCTTTTTAATTCGTTCATAAACTGCAGTCACCGATAAATTTAATTTTAAAGAGAGCAATTTATTTGTTTGCTTATTGTCTTCCTGTAAAAAGCCTAATATTTTTTTATCTATTAAATCCAATTGCATAATTTGAAAATTTTTCTAAAAACAATAATTATTAATGAAGATTTTTAAATAAAAATCTATTTTATCAAACAAATATAGTTTTATTTTCTGCAATTGGTTATTTCAATTGATTTTTATTCTAATTTTTATTAATATTGGTATTCATAAAACTAAAAGCCATGAAATTTAAACCAGCTAACAAAATTCAAGATTTACAATATTTTGGAGAATTTGGGGGTGTAAATCCCTCTATTTCAGATTCTGCAACATACTCTTTTTTAACTGCAAACAAAATGTTAGACGCCTTTGAGGGTGATGCTGAAGGATGCTACTTATATTCAAGACACACCTCTCCCAGTAATCTTTACCTAGGAGAAGCCCTTGCAGCCATGGAAAGTACAGAAACTGCTAATGTAGCTGGTTCTGGAATGGGAGCTATAACCACAACCTTAATGCATTTTTGTGGAGCTGGTGACCACATTGTTTCAAGTAGGACTATTTATGGAGGAACTTACGCATTTTTAAAAAATTTTGCTCCTCGATTTAAAATTGATACCAGTTTTGTAGATATTACAAATCTTGAGAAGGTGGAAGCAGCTATCAATAAAAACACAAAAGTCATCTATTGTGAAGCTGTCAGCAATCCATTACTTGAAGTTGCAGATATTATAGGTTTATCAGCCATAGCAAAAAAACACAATTTAAAACTATTAGTGGACAATACGTTTTCTCCAATGATCATTTCTCCTGTAAAATTAGGAGCTGACGTTGTTTTACATAGTTTAACTAAATTTATAAACGGAACTAACGATACAATGGGAGGCGTGGTTTGCGGATCTAAAGAATTAATTAATGCTATGCGAAGTGTAATTGACGGTTCTGCAATGTTGCTAGGACCATCAATGGATAGTTTAAGAGCAGCATCCATATTAAAAAATATGCGTACACTCCATTTAAGAATAAAACAACATAGTAAAAACGCACTTTATCTAGCTGAGCATTTTGAAAAATTGGGGTTAAGAACTGTTTACCCAGGATTAGCTTCTCACCCATCACATCATATTTTTAAAAACATGATGAACAAAGAGTATGGATTTGGAGGACTGTTAACACTTGATGTAGGGTCTTTAGCAAAAGCCAACAAATTAATGGAGTCAATGCAGGACAAAAATTTAGGTTACCTAGCCGTTAGTTTAGGTTTTTACAAAACGTTATTTTCGGCTCCTGGAACGTCAACATCGAGTGAAATTCCAGATGATGAACAAAAAGAAATGGGATTAACTGATGGAATTATTCGATTTTCAATTGGACTTGACAACGATATTGAGCGTACTTTTAAATTAATGAGAGAATGTATGGTGAGCGTTGGGATAATAGAGAATTAAAGATTCATTTATATATAATAAAAAAAAGCCTGTATCATTACAGGCTTTTTTTATAGTATACGGTAGGAAATTATTTTACAATGATTCTACCTGTTTTATATGCGGTAGTAGTTTGACCACCCATTCTTACAAAATAGACTCCTTGAGACATGTTAGACATATCTATTGTTATTTTGTAAGTATTTCCTTGTCTTGGAACTCTTTTACTAAATCCAACTCTTTGTCCTAGGCTGTTGTATAAAGCTAAAAATAGATCTCCATCGAATTCAGTATTTAATATTGCCTCAAACTGGTTATCCCCTTGAGTTGTAATGATCATTTCTGAATTATTAATCTCGTAATCTTCTACCCCAAGGGAACCAATATTTGCAGTATAATCTTCTGTCTCACCGAAACCAATTTCTTGGCATGAATCGTCAGATATTACTCCAACACCACTAGTTCTAGCTCTCATTAGATGCTCTCCGACTAATGCACCAGCTGGAACTACCAAATCAAAAGTTTCTGTAAAATTACCAGAACCTTGACCAGCAGCAAAATGATAGTTGTCTACTACTACTTCACCTGCAGTTAGCTGAGAATCATCATTAAAATCTATCCATACTTTTATATATTGATTTCCATAATTTGATGTAACTGTCAAGCTATTTGTACTACCTGGTTCTAGGTTAGCGATTAAGTTAGTGAAATTTGAATATCCTTCTTCGTTACAATCCGAATCATTATTAATACCAGCTATTTCAAAAACATCAAAACCATGACCTACGGTACAGTTACTTTCAGGTAAACAAAGTAAATTTTCTACAACAACTGAAATTTCATCATTATCGGTCAATTGGTCACTACTAAGTAAAGTAGTTACATTAAGGTTGTGTGCAATAATATCGCTAAAATCACCTTCAACATCAAAAGTAAAACTAATAACTTCTTCTGAACCAATAGTACCGTCAAATGACTGAATGACTGGTGATCCTGAATTTAATATATATTGAACATCGAATCCTGACTGGGAAGCTGCTCCATAATTTTTTAATTTTACAGTTATTGATTCGTTAGCTAAATTTTGCCCTGATTGTGGAGATACTATCTCGTATACTCCTACATCATTTGATAACAAATGCTTAACTTGTTTCACAAAATTATCATTAGGCTCATAACCATCACCATCTTGATTTGTTTTGGCTTCTATGGAATAGGTTTGACCAGGAGTTGATAAATCAATGGTTTGCGAGAATTCATAAGTTACTGCCTCATTTGAATTGATAGATCCTGAAAAGGTCTCGGAAGCTACTAAATTTCCATCTACTCTTAGCTCTACAGGAATATTAGTCAAAGTTGATGGACTGTAATTTCTAATACTTATACCAACAGTTTCAGAAGCAGTTAAAATTCCATTTGAAGGTTCGTTTATGGCACTTACTCCAACATCATTTGCTACCGGCCCAAAAAGTCTGAATGATGCTATACGAGTAGCCCAATAATTATTAGATTGAAAATAGTCGGAAGTAGACCAAAAAGTGAAATTATCAGGATCAAGGGTCATGTGTGCATAGTCACCATATCTATTTGCATTTGTACGTACTCCGTTACCATTAAATATTATTGTCTCATCTAGCGTCATTTGACCCAAAGCATCTCCGTCAAAACGACCAGTATACCTCAATGATACTTTAAGAGTTTCACTCGCTGTGGTATAGGCTAAAGCAATATTTCCTTGTTCATCCATTGCGGATGTACTCATCATACGGCTATGACCATCGGCTATTGAATATGTCCCCTCTTGGAATATTTCCCAAGGATTAAAATCGTCATTTCGTAATTCTATCCAGCGTATACCACCAGTTTCATTTGCATCTATGAATGTGTTGAAAGTTATTAACCAAGAATTGTGGTCCTCGAATGGTCTATAATTTGCAGCAAAAGAAACGATACCTCCGTGTCCAGAAAGTCTTTGACTAGTACCAGGTTGTTTTATTGCTCCATTACCATCTCCGAATACTTCACCAGCATCAAAAGGATCTGTAGGAATCTCCAATGGGTCAGATATGGTTGAATTAGCTACATTATTCCAATCCATATCAATTTCCCAAACTTTTAAATGATCATAAGTAATTGCTGCTGCCCATCCGTCATCTTGCAAATAAGTAATATATCCCGGTAAATTAGTATCAATTTCGGTACCTAAAAGATTTGCTGGCTCAGCACTTTTAACGTTTAAAGGGTTTGATACAACTTCTGGTAAATCAAATAATACTACTTGTGGATTAGATCCTCCAGCTAATATTACTTCACGATCCATAACGAAAGCTGCAGTTTTACCCTGGTTAGAGTAATTTGCTGTACCATAATATCCATCGTGCCACAATCCGTAATGGGGATAATCAGGAAAAGCACCCATGTCAAACTGATAAACGTTATAAGCACCTGTCGGATCATTTGTAACAGAAACTCCAACTGCTAAGCCTAAATCACCTCCTAAATTTCCAAATTCACTAACAAACCATCGATCAGCAAGCTGGTCATACATTACAATTGGATCTCCATTGTTAGAACCAATTCCTAAAAAGGCCCCTAACGAGGTTGGTCCTACTATAAGATTACCCACTTTATCAAATATTTTTACACTTGTGTTAAAGGCATGCACGTAATGGTTTGGACCTACGGCACCTGTAGCATCTGGAGGAAATGAACTTGATTGGCCTTGATTTGCCCCTTGAAAATTTTGGAGTATCGGCAATGCAGTAATACCTCCCGGCTCTGTCTGAAGATTTTGGATTACTGTAGGTGAAGTTGTTGTGTTTTCTTCTATTGGAAGAGCCGAAAATTGTTGAGGTATAATAGTTAGCGAATCAGAATTAGTTCTATTAACATCATGCAAAGGATAATCTTTTAAATTTCCTGTTGTTCCCATAAAAGTACCTGTAATTATACCTATTGGCTGGTGTGAATTTTGTGCAACTAAATTAAAGGAGAAAAAAACAATTGCCAAAAAAAGTAATTTTTTAATTTTCATAATATTATATTTTTTTTATTTTTTTGATGTGTAAAATTAATAAATTTCTTTCAAATATTTTTATTTTTAAGATTATTATAACCTTTAATTTTAAAGAAAAATTAATTAATTGTGTTATTTGAGTATTTTAATAAAAAATTAAAATGTTTAATTTTTTGTGTTTATGATTTTAAAATCTCCTGAGTAAGTTAAATATATTTCAATACGTTATAAACAATAACCATAAAATAACACTTGCAAACTTCTATTCAAAATCGTAACATTACATCTATTAAAATATAAATATGCAAAAACAAAATCATACTGAGATAAAAATTAAAGATCAAAAAATAATCAAGAACAACAAGCTCTCAATTTTTGAAGCAATTGTTCCTATCATCCTACTAGTTGGCATGTTGGCTTATAATGTTTTTATTTTTGGAGATGATTCATTAAGTGGCTCTAATCAATTTATACTATTAATGGGAGCTGCTGTAGCATCAATGATAGGATTCAAAAATAAGGTTTCGTTCTCTTTAATGATGAATGAGGTTGCTGAAAATGTTAAAACTACCTCTAGTGCTATATTTATTCTATTGATGGTAGGAGCTTTAGCAGGTACCTGGTTAGTTAGTGGGATTATACCAACAATGATTTACTATGGATTACAAATTTTAAATCCTACCATATTTTTACCAGCATGTTTAATTATCTGTGCAGTTATTTCATTAGCAACAGGGAGCTCCTGGACCACAGCAGCAACTGTTGGAATAGCTTTAATAGGAATCGCAGAAGCTCTTGGAATTCCTCTTGGAATGACAGCAGGAGCTGTATTGTCCGGAGCATATTTTGGAGATAAAATGTCACCAATGTCAGATACAACAAACTTAGCTCCAGCTATGGCTGGAACCGATTTATTTACGCATATTAAGTATATGACATATACAACAATCCCTACATTTATTATTACACTTATCATTTTTGTAATAATAGGTTTAACGTTGAATGTAAATGGTGAAGCTACTGATATTTTTGTAATGCTAAGAGATATTGACAAAGCATTTAATATCAATCCATGGTTGTTTTTAGTTCCAGTAATAGTGATAGGTTTAATAACAAAAAAAACACCACCTCTTATTGCTCTAACTGCTGGAACAATTTTAGCAGCTGTATTTGCTTTATTTTTTCAACCTCAAATCATTATGAATATAGCGGGTGCAACTGAATTAAATTTCAACTCAGCATATAAAGGATTGATGACAGCAATAACAGTTAATACTACCATTGTTACAGATAATAAAATATTAGCAGATTTATTTACTTCTGGAGGTATGGCAAAAATGATGGGGACTATTTGGCTTATTTTATGTGCTATGGTCTTCGGAGGTATTATGGATGCTATCGGTGCTTTGGCCAAGATAAGTAGTTATATGCTACATCTTTTTGACTCTATTTTTGGGCTATTTGCAAGTACAGTGTTTACGTGTATTGGTTTAAATTTCACCGCATCAGATCAATATTTAGCGATAGTTGTTCCTGGAAAAATGTATTCAAAAGCTTTTAAGGAAAAAGGATTGGCTCCAGAGAATTTAAGTAGAACTTTAGAAGATTCTGGAACGGTTACTTCAGTATTAATCCCTTGGAATACTTGTGGTGCTTATCATTCAAACGTTTTAGGGGTAAGTGTTGCCGACTACTTCGTTTATGCAATTTTTAATTGGCTGAGTCCTTTTACGACCTTATTTTTTGCAGCATTGAATATTAAAATACGCCAAATAGTCTCAAATAAGGTTTAGTTATTTTAAATTTTTAGTATCATAGAAATTGCTTATTAGTAAATAAAAAATTAAAATTTAATTTCACTACTCAAGTAAGGTTCTATTGTATTTTTGTAATGTATTTATAAATAAAAAAATAAAAAAATTATGTCAATAGTAGGAAAAAAATTCCCAAACATAGAAGTTAAAGCTATGAACGAAATGGGCGACGATTTTAATTTAAACATTTTAGAAGAAGCTATCAGTAAAAAGAAAAAAGTTTTGCTTTTTTGGTATCCAAAAGATTTTACTTTTGTTTGCCCGACAGAACTTCACGCTTTTCAAGCTTCTTTGGGTGAATTTGAAAAAAGAAATACCTTAGTAATCGGAGCTTCTTGTGACACAGCAGAAGTTCATTTTGCTTGGCTAAATACTGCAAAAGACAATGGAGGTATTGAAGGAATTACGTATCCTTTAGTTGCAGATTCGAACAGAAATTTATCGAGCATATTAGGAATTTTAGATAGTACTAATGAACGATACGATGAAAATACTGATACCATACAAATGGATGGGGATAATGTAAGTTACAGAGCTACCTACCTTATAGACGAAGAGGGCACAGTTTTTCATGAAGGAGTTAATCATATGCCACTTGGTAGAAATGTGAATGAATTTTTACGCTTAATTGATGCTTACATACACGTTCAAGAAAAAGGTGAGGTTTGTCCAGCTAATTGGGAAGAAGGAAAAGATGCTATGGCACCAAATGCAAGAGGTACAGCAGAATACTTAGCCTCTCATTAAATAATTAAATATGGTAACAGAGCTTACTAAAGATAATTTAAACGAAATTATTTCCAATAATGAAACTGTAATTGTACAATTTAGCGCCAGTTGGTGTGGAAATTGTAGAATAATGAAGCCTAAATTTAAAAAATTAGCTTCTGAAAATAAAACAGTTGAATTTCTTATGGTAGATGCAGAAAAATATCCAGAGTCAAGAAGGATGGCTAAAGTTGATAATTTACCAACATTTGCAACTTTTAAAAATGGAATATTTATTAACCAGGTTCAAACAAATAAGTTTGATTTATTAAAAGAACTAGTAGATGAAGTTACCAATAATTAAGCATGTCACTCAGTTCATTGAACAAAATGACGAAGACTTTATCATAGAAACCATTGAAACACTAGAATCATTAACTGAAGTATCATCTCTTAATAATACTGAATTAGATGTAATTGGTGAACTTTTATCAAACTTTTATGGAGCAATTGAAGTATCTAAAATGATTAAAAGTGGTAAATCACAAAAAGACGCTTTAAATAGTTTTATGAAAAGAGTTTTAGGCTCAATAGATTCCTAAATCAATTAAGAAATGGCCATTTTTTAAAATGGTCATTTTACTTAAAAAATTTCTTTAATTTAAAAAGTCACCCGAAAAAGAAAGTTAGGTGTAATTTCTAAAGAATATTTATCTATTATTTCAACGGAGTTATCTAAATTATTATTACCTAAATATTCTCGACTAATAAGATTTTTTTGATTATAAATATTTCTTACTGAAATTCCTAATTTCCCTTTCAATTTACTTTTTTTAGAAAAATTAAAACTATAGGTTGAAGAAATATCTAAACGATGATAATTTGGTAATTTTTCTGTATTTATTCCAAAATAATAAAATTGATCATTGGGTGATGCGTATGATTTCGTGAAAGGTTTTCCCGATCTCCAATTCCAAGCCAAAGCAATTTGAAACTTATTTACTTTAAAAGCTATTGAACTTGTAAAGGAATGTCTAATATTTAAACTAGACGTAAAAGATTGATCATCGTTTAAACCTTCATATGTACTAATTACATCATTAAATGAATAACTAATCCATGTTTTTATAAATTTAAAATCCTTTTTGATATAAAAATCAACTCCTAAAACAGTTTGTTCACCCTCATGAAATCTACTATCATCTGGATTTAAAAAACCTAATGATAATGCATTTTTACCTTTAATTTTTTTATAGTAAGTATCTATATCAGTACTCCAACCTTTATTTTTATATAAGAAACCAAAAGAAACCTGTTTACTATTTATTATTGGAAACGTTTCTCCGTCAGCTAATCGCCACAATTTGTTTTCTAAGGATAAATCACTTAAAACTGTTTCATCTATTTCACTTATTATCTGATTTTTTATTTCTCCAGATAATTGAATCTTTAAATTTTTAAAGATGTTTTTAAATAATAAAATTCTTGGCTCGACTCGCATTGCATCAAGCTCTTGATAATAGTTTGCTCTTAGACCTAAACTAATATCAACTATTTTTGGATTTTTATATAGATATTGGAAATAAATTGAATGTGATCTAACTATCGTTTTATCTTGATCCAAAATGATTGTAAGGTCAGCGGTTTCCTTAAATAGATAGCTTACATCTTTTAAAACATATTGATAGCCAAATGTCAAGTTTTTACTTTTGTTAAAACCCAATTGAAATTCAGTAGATAAACCAGAATCATAAATTTCATTTCTTTTTTCAAAATTTGAATCACTTTGAGTACCCTTTGAACTAATAAAGTTATAGGCAAGACTGTATCTCGACAAAAAAAGTTGTGTATTTTGTGATAAATTTTGAGTCCACTTTTTATTCCACCCGAAACTAAAGCCATCGTTATTTATTGCTAAAATATCGTTATATGAATCATTTAAATCTTGGTCACGTACTAAATAATCCAAGAAATTGTCAATATAAATAGTACTTGCATAAAAACTATTATTTTCATTTAATTTGAAATTTAATTTAATATTGTAATCAAGGAAGTAAAATTTATTGTTCGTATTTTCAATGTTATCTATTTTAGTATTTTGAAATACTTTATTTGCAATTTTTGTAAAAGAAGGAGACTGAAATAATTCAGTGTAACTCCTTCTTAATGCTACTTGCAAACTTAGTTTATCATTTATTAATGGAGATTCTAAATAGACATCTGCATTAATCCCATTAACTCCCATTCCAACAGTAAATCTGTTTGCAATAGAATTTCCGGATACTATGTTTATAACACTTGAAGCTCGCTCTCCAAATCTTGAATGGGTTCCCTTATTATGAAATACGACTTCAGAAGTACTATTAGGATTAAAAGCAGATAACATCCCGAATAAATGTCCTTTATGATACATGTTTATACCATCCCAAATAATTCTATTTTGATCCAATGAACCGCCCCTAACAGCAAAGCCACTAGCAGTTTCATTAAGACTTACAACTCCAGGCAACAAATGAATACTTTCTAAAATATCTGCCTCGATTAGGCCCGGTAAAATTTCAAGTTTTTTGGGTTTTATTGTAAATGTAGCGTCTTTATTTTTTTGAATCCCTTTAGTTAGATAACCAGTTATTAAAATATTATCTAAAATTTGAACTCCGCTAAGATTTTTTTCTTTTTCTTTAACAATGATGTAACGTTGATTTATTTTTTCAAAACTGAATGTACTGTTAGTTTCAATTTCCTCTATGATCTCAGATAAGGTTCTTTTCTTTTTTTCGAGAGAAATAAACTTATTGTTTATTATTGAATCTTGATAAGAAAATCTCACATCATATATCTTTTCAATGCTATTAAAGACAACAGATGCTTTTTCGTTTTTAAATTTAACTAAAAAGGTAGCCTCTTCCTGAGAAAAGGCTACCATAAGGGGCAATAAAAATAATAGGCAAAATAAATTTTTCTTTTTCAACGATTCATTTTATTCGAGACTAATTATTCCATTATCCTTTTTCAGGTATTTTATATTCATTGTTTTAAATACTGAGGCTAAAGCTACATCTAAATTGTTATGTGTAAAGCTACCAGTATAAACTTTTGTTGTATCTATATCGTCAGCTAGAACAACTAAGTTATATTGCTTTTCGATAGATGCGATTACAAATTCGAGAGGAACACTGATAAATGAACTTTCTCCTTTAGTCCAGGCAGGAAAATTATTATTTGTAATATATTCTTCAATTAAGTTGTTATTGTATTTTCTTACAGTTTTTCCCGGTGTCAAAATAAACTCTTTAGTGTTTTTTTCTACCTTAACTTTTCCTTCATAACAAATAACTTCAAAATAATTGTCTGATGAATTCACATTAAACTCTGTTCCTAAAACAATTACATTTCCATTATTGGTATTAACAGTGAATTGACTGCCTTTTTTTACTTTGAAATAAGCCTCACCAGATAATTTTAAAATTCTGTTTGACTCCCAGGAGTCAGGATTGAATTCTATTAGAGATTTTGAATTCATTGTTACTTGAGAACCGTCAGGTAATTCAATTATTTTTTGCTCCCCAAAAGCTGTTTTGTGGCTAATTTCATTTGTAGACATCAAAAAAAACAAACCAAACAATATTGCTAAAGTAGCAGCGATTGAGAAGGACCATTTATAGTTAAATTTATTGGAAATAGTATTTCTTTTTTGAGTTATACTATTTTTAATTTTTACTAAAGTAGAATCAAGAGGTTGTTCTAACATTTCGAAATCTTTCAACCCTTTCCTTAAATTAAGTAATTGTTGGTAATCATCTAATGTTACGAACTCTTTTAATTCATTGTCTGTTAGCTTATCATCTAACCACTCAGCTAGAAAATATTTTTCATTATTTACTTTTTTCTTCATAATTACTAATTAGACAACTTTAAATAATTTTACCCTACTTAAAATTATTGTTTTTAGACATTCCCTATTTTTTCTTTCATCTCAAGTAGTGCTAAATGCATTCTCTTTTCGACAGCTTTTACAGAAATTCCTAACATTTCAGCAATTTCTCTATATTTCATTTTTTCAATTCTACTCAATAAAAAAACTTCTTTTTGTTTTTCAGGTAAATCTGAAATTGCTTTTTCAATTTTTTCTAAAAATTCTTTTTCTAACATTATAAATTCAGGTGATTCCTGATTGCTGGATTTTATAGTATTTTTTTGATGCTGAGCGATCACCTTTTCATGTTTTTTTATATTTAGAAATAAATTGTTAGCGACAGTAAATAAGAAACTCTTTGACTTTTCATAATTAACGGTAGCACAATTATCCCATAATTTAATAAATGCATCTTGTAAAATATCTTCAGCCAAATCAATATCTTTTGTTTTAAAAAACAAAAACCTTCTTAAATCTTTTGCATGTTTGTGGAATAGTTTTTCAAAAACTATATTGCTACAAATATCATTTAAATCTTTAATCATGATTAGTTCATAAATATAGGAAACAAATCTATATAAAAAATAAAGATGTTTTTTGGTAGGGTAAAATATATTTAAAATGTTATATACATGATTATAAACAAAATATTATAATTATTTTTATTTGATGAAAAAGTACGTAAAACTTATTTTTGGATTTTTTATAATACTAGTAATATCTATTGCTTGCACGAACGATGATAGTAACATTGAATTAGCAGAAGTACATCAAAGTACCTCAATTCAGAGCGCTCTTAATCAATTGAGAAGTTATTACAATGAAGATGGTACTATAAACGAAGAAATGAATCCAACTAATAATCTTGTATTCGATTTTTGTTTTGAATTTATTTATCCTCTAAGCTTAAGTTATAATAATGAAGTGATCGTCACTGTAAACTCAATAGAAGAACTTGTCAATGTTATTATAAATTCCTCGCAAGAACTTTACATTACCGGTGTTGTTTTCCCTTTTGACGTAACATTGTATGATATTGAAAGTAATGAGCTTGTAGTACAAACCATTAATAACGAAGAAGAATTTTCAAATTTAATTGCAGATTGTAATTTTAATGACCCTTGTATTTGTACTGAAGAATATGCTCCCGTTTGTGTTGAATTAATAGCTAATAATTCCGTAACTGTTATCACATTTCCGAATTCATGTTATGCTTTTTGTGAAGGTTTTACAGAGAGTGATTTAGTGAATTGTGAAAATAACACAGAATGTACTATATACGATTTAGAAGTTATTACCGGTGATTGTAATAGTGATAATACTTACAACATGACTATTAATTTCCAATACGAAGAAATTGGAGAACAAGATTATTTTGATCTATATGCTAGAAACGATGAATTGATTGGTTTTTTTCCATTATCATCTTTACCATTAACCATCATCAATTTTCCATCAAGCGGTGAAAACTATGATTTTGTAAAAGTTTGTATTAATGACAATTTAGATTGTTGTAAAGAAATAGAATGGTTGCCACCTAATTGTAATGGTCAGGGAAGTAATTGTGAAATTACATCTTTAGATGTAGTTGCTGGCGAATGCAATGACGATGGATCTACCTACAACCTTTTGTTAGATTTTGATTTTGAAAATACAAACGGACAAGAATTTTTTGAAATTTATTTTAGAGATGATGTATTCTATGATTATTTTCAATTATCTGCTCTTCCAATTACTATGAATAATTTTCCTTCATCAGGCTTAGAGAATGATTTTATAAAAATAGTAATTAATGATATGCCAGAATGTAGTGAGAATATTGAATGGATAAACCCCTGTTTTTCGGATACATTCTGTTATGAATATGTCTTTCCAATTGAAATGATTGTTGATGGGCAGGTATGGTCTGTAAATAGTAATGAGCATGTGGATTATAAATTAAGTATAGGTGGAGAACTTATTTACCCCTTAGATATAAGAATTGATAATGAAATCTTTACTGTTTGGCAGGGTATTCTT
>Ga0206131_10005675_pt1 | contig 13052 bp, 14 predicted proteins | sample Helgoland_Spring_FD_148636 | JGI IMG/M metagenome (GOLD analysis project Ga0206131, IMG submission 148636) | Pelagic subsurface seawater microbial communities from Kabeltonne, Helgoland, North Sea - Helgoland_Spring_Bloom_20160517_1 | ecosystem: Environmental > Aquatic > Marine > Epipelagic ...
ATAATTCTATCATATTGGAAAATTTCATCCAAAATCCAATCCCTATGAAAACTTTGGAAAACATATCTAAATAATTATTTGCCATGTTTTTATATTCGTCATCAAATAAATACGCGATTCCATACAATGATGAGATAGCCATAAATGATGTAAATAGTAGTTTATTTGACCGATTATTGTATGGTATTATGTATTTTACATACATAAAGTAAAATAATACTGATGCACCTAATAATCCCATAACTAAAGATACATATTTATTCATTGTTCCTATTTCACCAATGTAACCTATATATAAAACAATATACGTCAATAAAATTAATATCAAAATGTTGGCCAATTTAATAGGCTTATTATCTTTTGATGTAAAAAATATACATAATGTCAATAATAATAGAGGTGATGTAATCGCCCAGTCTAAGTAACGATTCTGTGAGATTTCTTCCCAATCTGCCGGTTTCATTTGTTCTTCGCTAGTTACAATCTTATCTACAAATATTGAATAGAAATATGCGGAAATCAATGCTATACATGTTTCTAAATTCAAAATGTGTCGCTCAAACGGTTTTTTGGTTCTCAACGCTTCTATGAACGTTATTGAAATTACCGTGATTAATAGTATATATGTTATTGTAAATGAGAACTTTGTTCTATTATCTAATTTCTTTAATTCGGGTTCATTTTCTTCTCTTTTTTTTATAATTTTACTTGTATTTATTGAACTCATTATAATATATATGTGTATTTTTATTGTAATTATTATAATTAAATAAATATATAAGTTTCATGATTTGTAATATTTGTCATTTGGAACCAGGTTCTCATTCGCTTCGGAAAATTTCAGAAAAGGATAATACAACTATATATTATACGTGCCCGGCACAAGCGTCAAAATATTACGATTGTTCTGGAATAATACATCATTATGATAATGAATTACAAACAATCACTACTGAAAAATGGATATGGATTATGGATTGTAATGGATTTGACATGAAACATCTAATGCAAGCACAAGTCGGCATAGGTCTAGGAGAACTCATTTCAAAAAAATATAGCGCAAATTTAGAAAAGATATATGTGATAAATCCAAACTGGTATATTTACAGTATGACTTCTATTGTATGGCCGTTCATAGGAAAGAAGGTAAGATCACGAATTGTTTATGATACTAATAAATATATAACTAATATTGAGAACCTTGATATAATTCAAAAAATTGAACTTAATGAATGAATGTATTACAATAGCATAAATATTGACAATGAATGAAACAATTGATCTTGATCAATGGCAACGTGAAGATATAACGGAATCATCCGAAGAGCTCTTTGATTTGAGTGATGAAGAAGAAAGTGATTCGGATTATGAGGAGGAATTACTTGGAGATGTGTTCTATGAATCAGAAGAAGATGAAGCACATCAAAACAATAAATATTATATAGGGTTACCCGGATATATTAAGAAAAATGGAGAATATATTCTATTATCATCTATATCAAGCGCACGATTTTTGAAGCACCCGTTTAAAGATATAGTATCTTATTTACGTTCTATGAGTATATGTTATGTAGTGAATCCACAAATCCATATAATGAAATTACATATAAGCGATGGTGGTGTATATAATGTTGTTTTGAAAACACATTATATTAGATTGATACAGAGAACATGGAAAAAAATATACAAAGAAAGACAAGAATATATTAAGAAAATGAAATCTCTTAACGCATTACGTATGCGAGAAATTGGCGGGAATGGTTACAGCATTCTAATGCCAACTTTATATGGAATGTTGAATTTTTGAAATATTATATACTGAGTGTCATTAAATACAAGAACCTATTGATTGTACCGAGGATTTCATCACGAATATTCAACAAATCGCTATGATATTTTTTATCTAAAACTCGGTCCATTTCCATCAAATAATCCCTGTAGTTGTAGATTTTTTCTTTGAATAGGTTCTCAGAACTATCATTGAATAGTTCAATATTTTTTTTGAAGTTAGGTATGCGAGATTCATCCTTACCCAATAAAGTTTCCATGAACTCATCAATATATTCGTTTAATTCCTTATATAATACATCTAGTGATTCATGTGTTGAATATGCATATGTCTTCCAGTGAAATAATTTTACAGTATTTAACATACCAATAAATGTTTCCACTAAATTTTTCTTGAAATTATCTTTTAATCCATGTTTTTTAATACTAGTGTTATGTTCTCTTATTTGTTTCTTATGTTTCTGTTTATTTTTCATTGTTTGTGCTCTGTGTTTCATTATATACTATATTAAGATAGTTTATAATAACAAATTCACGCTATTCATTCTTCAATTACTTCTAGGTTCTCATTTTCATTATCAGATTCTATTTTTACTTCAACAGAGTCTTTACTTGGAAGACTATTTTCATTTACAATAAAAGTTTCTTGGTATCCATTTGAGAACCTGTGTAAATAATAAAGCCCATAATCCGGTATTTGACTAACAAAACTACCAATATTATCATATGAATATACTAGAATCTTACTATTCTCAATGTATTCTATATTATATAACATGAATGGTGGAATAAAACATATTTGGTTCTCATTTATGAGAACCTGTTGAGATTCTTTTCCTTCTTCGCGTGTTCCATATGTCATATTGTCATAATTATTTTCATATTTAACAATGTCATCATGTTGTGGTTGTATGGTATGCAATCTTATTTTTCCACTATAAACAAACAGAAACATGGAATGATGTTTATGATAATTATAAAAATTTCTCGTTTTCTGAGAACCTAGTAATATATCATAAGTAGTATTAACACATAATTTCGGTCTTAACTCAACATCAATAAGAGAACCACATAGGATATCATGTGCAACATTATGATTATTTTCACTGAAATATTTGGAATTATTTTGCATCAGGTTCTCAATTATAGTCTGTTGTAGATACAATGGCACTTGGTTAAAAGTCTCCTCACTGTTTTTCAAATTGTAATTATGAGAACCTTGAAGAAAATCGTCATAATTCATATTTTCAAATATATTATCAAAAATAACAGGCTGTTTAGAGTCACAACATTCATTTAATGTTTCTTTTGAGTATACAATACTATGCACGATATTGTTTTGTGATATTCTATAATAGCGTATTATGTGCATATAGACTAAAAAAATCACAATAAATACTATCAAAAAAAGTATGGATTCCATTTATATAAAGTAAATTATATACTTTATATAAATCTTAAACTAATTTTTTTATTCCCTTACCGGGAATCGAACCCGGGCCTCAGCCTTGAAAGGGCCACATCCTAACCGTTAGACAATAAGGGATTATATGCACGAAGTGGGATTCGAACCCACGAAGCTGACGCACCAGATCTTAAGTCTGGCCCCTTTGACCGCTCGGGAATCCGTGCTCCATTATACTATAATATTTACGCTCTATATGTTTTTCATTTAATATTAAGACATTGATAATGAATTCCACAATACATCACTATCTTCCTTCTTAATTAATGATATCTTATCTTTAATAGCCGGATCCACAAAACACATAAATAAACTTCCTATTTGATTTATACTTGTAGTACAATAATACACAATGAACTTTTGACAGCTATTGGAAAATGATTTTTCATTTTGTTTTAAACATAAATTACAAAATAATTCTACCATCTTTTTATGTCTTTCTGCTGCTGTTATTGTAAAACTATTTAAATTCATATGAACTTCAAAATCTCCATAATTATCAATTGTCTGATTAAATTTATTGAAAATATATGTAATAATGGTTTCATAATTATCTATATTCGCATATAATTTCAATATATTATAGTCTATTATAACCTTGTTTGTACCATTTATAGTATAACATGTATTATTAATTAAAACATCTAGTGAAAAGTTATCACTAATCGCCTTGGCTAATTCTAATTTCTGATTCCTTTTAAATAGTGAATTTTTATTATTCTTTTCATAATATTCACTCTGAAAACTATCTATATTTTTCAACAAACCTGACATTTAAGTATATTCATATAATTATTTTATTTTTAATACATTTTAATATAAATATTTATAATAAAAACTATTATTTTTACTGTTTATTATTAGGCGTTTCCTCATTAGGCGTTTCCTCATTAGGCGTTTCCTCATTAGGCGTCTCCTCCTTAGGCGTTTCCTCATTAGACTCTTGTATAATATTTTCTAAAATATCTTGTGGTGACGTTTCATTTACTTTAGTAAATAATTTTTCATTGACATTCATAGTAAAACGCTGTAAATCAAATAAAGTGCTCTTCAAATCTGTCAACTCACCAATTAACATATTGAATTTATTGTCCATTTCTAACATATAATCAGTCAAATTCATTTGTTTCGTTCCTTCTGGCGATTCCACTTGTAATTGTATATTCAAATCTTTTGGTTTTGACTCCAGTTCCTTGAGTCTAGTTTCTAATTGACCTAAATACATAGGTATGGTCAACTTTTGTTGGACCGGAGGTCGGGATGCATTAATAGAACATGTTCCAGAATTTGAGGATGAACCAATCGGTTGTGATGTTTGTATACCTGCTCTTCTTTTTTTTGCGGCAGCAAGTGAATTACTCATATAATCTAACACAATTGATTTTTTTATATTTTGTTTTATTGAAATAACATAATATGTAAAAATATATATTACATTAATATATATGGAAGTGAATCAAGAATTAAAGGACGAAAAGAAAACATTCATTAATCACGTATTTTCAACAGAAGACGAATCAAAGGCTGAGATGATTAATGTAGTTCAATATTCATTTTTAGCAATAATACCTGTTTTAATTCTCAATAAAACCATGAATAAATTCATTCCTGATGCTGACCCTGATAAATCGTCTATTGAACTTTTAGTTGAAATCTGTATTCAATTAATGATTATTTTCATTGGAATCATATTAATACATCGTATGATTACTTATTTCCCAACATATAGTGGATTTAAATATGAAAATATCAATTTAACATGTATCATTTTGGCCTTTTTAGTAATTGTTTTCAGTATTCAATCAAAATTGGGTCTTAAAGCCAATATTCTAGCCGATCGCGCATATGAGTTATATAATGGACCATATGAGAATTTTGATAACGAAAAAAAAACACAACATAATGTACAAAATTTCCAAGGAAATCATAATCCCAGTCGTGGAGATAATCTAGATTCTCCTGCTATACAAGAGAATATGTATCCACCAGCACCTTCCGTTCAACAACAACAAGTTCCTGTTGATACATTTGAACCTATGGCTGCCAACACTGCACTTGGTGGCACATGGTAATTATTATAATATATTACAATTATTTACAAATATATTATAATTGAGGAACAAAATCCATTGATTCAATCATATTTATTTTTTTCAACGAGTTCTCCAAATTATGATTCTGTACACCGTTGAATAGATAATCAGTATTAGGGCTTATTTCGTTTTTCTTAATCTGTTTGTAAATATCATCTATCTTTTGTGTGACAGTTTCTATTGTTTTCTTGTTGCTAACAAGCTCTACGTTTGTATCTACATACTCTGTTAATAGTTCCACAGCATAATATAATAAATATTTCCGTTTCTTAGATGTCCCCGTAGAATATTTTGCCATGAATAATTCATTAATAGAATTCATAACTGTAAATATCAATTTTGGTTTGTTTTTTTCACAATAATATAATAATGCATCCCATATAATCCATATGGTATCATGTTGAAATTTAGTATCCACATTGTAATTTCGTCTTTTTAAAAGACATTTTTGCTTACGTTTTCTACAAAGTAATTCAAATTCTATAATCCATTCTATCCAATAACAGGCTTCTTGCATATTTGGTTTCTTACCACCAATATGATACGAAAACTCATTAATCGCTATAAATAATTCCTTTGGGTCTTCATCTTGAAATATATTGGTTGCATAACTTGTATTTTCCGCCTTGAAACGTTCTCGTAGTAATGTCATATCAAATTCTTCTGTCTTATTTATTTTTATGTGTTCAAAACTTGGTTTTTTGATTGATAAACATAATATTACAACTATTTCACTAAACATTGCTCGGATTGTTGAATTATTTCGCAAGTCCAAAATTGTCCGATAATGTTTCATTTTTACGATATTACGAAATACATTGAAGCGTTTTTCCAAATATATTGCTATCTTTGGATTTCCTATATGTATATATTTTCCTACAAATATGAATATGTTCTCCCAAAGTTCTAAGAAATGTCCGGCACATATTAATTCGGCACTCCAATAACAACTTGGTTCTATTTTAGAATTTTTCAAATTTGTCATCAATTGCTTCTTGACATCCGTTAATTTATATTTTGAAAAACTTATACCTTTAAATTCCGTCTCACCACGGATATCATTTATAGTCATCTACTTATATTTATAGAATATATCTAATTAATTAAAACGAGATTAGTTATATTTATACCTGTATGGTGATTAAAAGTATCGAGTTCGTTTAAAAATTGAAAAAAAATAAGCGCTTTAAATCTAATACATAAATACATATCAGTATTACTAAAATGACAACAAGCTCTCCATCAACCGAAATCACAACTTCCTTCCTTCCTGAACTTTTACCAATTCTTGTGGAAAGAATTAAACAATACCATAAATTGTTTAGTTTGCCACTTATTGGTGAATTTTGGGAAGAGACGTTACATAGAAGTTTTGAAGAACTCGGTCAAACTACTAGCTGGAAGCCAAACCGAAGTCATGCCGTTGGCGAAGACATGAATTTGGAAAATATTCCAAATAGTAGAATATCATGTAAGTCTGGGCAATTCATTGCTTCCAAACAGCTAGGTAATAGACAGTGTGTAAAGTTTAACGGGAGCAGAAGTACATCATATGAGACACTTGAAGAGAAAATCGCTCATTTCTGTAAAGACCATGATGATTACTACTTCTTGTTAGCAAAGAACCGATCATTTGACAAAACGTATAAGCTCATTGTGTTTCCTTCTTCGCTTGTCAAAGTGGATCAACTAGAATGGAAAGATTCGGAATCAGGTAAGGAATTCAAGGGGTCAGGTGAGTTCATCGCTAGTATTGGTAAAGCAATGAGCGCACAGTTATGGACTACATTACCATTGGATATGATTCCTTACATATTTGATATTGATTGTAATACTCCATAACAAATGAGATAAAAATGAAAAAAAATAAAAAAAATATAAAATCATAAAAATCATAAAAATCATAAATAACTCATTTTTTTACTGATCAATCATGGGTTTAACCGTTTATTCGCAATATCAATATATTTGGTATTTATTTCAAATCCTATATACTTAACTCCATGCTTTTTTGCACTCACACATTCTGAACCTGAACCTACAAACGGCACTACCAATAAATTTTCTGTGTTTTTATTAACAGATGCCTTTATCAAAGTATCACATAAATTCAATGGTTTCTGTGTTGGATGATCCACGCGCTCGCGCTTTCCAGCACCACCGGCCAATGCTGACGTTTTAATAACATCTCTTGGTAACGCACCACCTTCATGTGCTGTATATGTGGTTTCCTTTGTTCCATCACTGAACCGACCAACAGTTGCTTTCCTTACTTTACCAGCAGAATTTTTCAAGAAAGTATCAGTATATGGTTCTCTAACATCATCGCGATTAAATATTGGTTTTTCTTTATAACAACACAATATACTCTCGTGGGTTCGTTGCCAGAAATTCAATGAAGGTGTCACTTTATTTGTATAATGCCATATTAACCATCTCACATTACAAGTTATACGTGTTCTAATGAAGGCAAGTATTTCACTGAAACCATAAATATACATAGTGCCATGTGGTTTTAATATTCGTAAGCATTCTGAAATCCATTTATCACACCAAATAAAATATTCATCCATCTGTTGTTTATCGCTGTTATTACCAAAATCTTTCCCTATATTATATGGAGGATCGCAAATAATAATATCAACGCTATTTGCTTTTATTTTTTTCATTCCATCAATACAATCTTCATCATATATTGTATCTAATACTAATTCTTGTGGTTGTTCTTGCTGAACAATATCGTTTGTTGGTTGTATAACATCGTTTGTTGGTTGTATAACATCGTTTGTTGGCTGTATAACATCGTTTGTTGGCTTATTTTGAAGCAATGCAATTAACTGCGGTTTACTCTTTGATTTATATTTTGTCAACTTGTGCTTTTCACATAAATCCAAAAGTTCTCTCTTATTTAGCTTGTCTAAGTCGTTAATGTCCATATTATACAGTATAATATTAATTAATAAAAATATATTTATTTCAATTTTTTAATATATTGAAACCAATAACGATGTATCATGTCACATTTACTGTAAAAAAAAAATGCGGAATGAATTATTGCATAAATATATAAAGATATGAAACAATTATCATATAGAATGGAAAATCACGATTTGATAAAAATAGAAAGTTTTGTTAATTCAACACCATATCCTAGTTATGATGAAATGGTGGATAATCTGGAAAATAATATTGAACTTGATTCTGAATATGGAGAAGAAAATCATTATTTATGTAAAAAAATATATGAAAATCCAACAAATAAACAACTTATAATTGATGCAGGGAAACAAATATTTGATGCGGGTGGTATTCAAGCACTATTAGCAAATCATACAATAATAAAATATTTCTCACCTTACTGGAAAAGTGACGATTTACAAATAAAATCACAAGGAAGCATTATTGAACATTATTTTCAATCAGTAACTGACGAATGGAAAGCATGATTCTTGGGGGGCACTCATATCATTCAATATATAAATATCAATGACAAAATAAAACAATTAAGTAAAATACAATATAAATAAATAAACACAATGTATATTGTCCGGGTTTAGCTCAGTTGGCAGAGCGTTGGGCTGTAAACCCACAGGTCGCTGGTTCAATTCCAGCAATCCGGAATAAATTTCTTGACCCCTTTTATAAATATCTATTTATATAATAAATATTTACACTATCATTAGAAATATTTGACCATCTCTTCTTCATTTCTCTTGAAGCCACAATTCTCATAAAATTTACAATTGGATTCTTTACAATTTAATATAACCTTGTAACATTTTTCTTTTATTGAAATTTCAGTCAAATAATTAATAAGATCTTTACCTAACCCCAGTCCCCTAAAATTTTTATCAACAACTATATCTTCTATGTGACATACTTTGCTTATTCCATGGATCAATTTATTTTCAATTAGTAATGTTCCACTTGCTACAATTCTATTATCGCGTTCAATAACAATTATCTGGTGATTCTCATGTAAATTATCAATAAATTTTGAAAACATATCACGAGTTATTTTGTCTGGATTTACTTCTGTTAATTGAGATAATAAATTAAAATATTCATTAGAATAATCATCACTGTTTAATTTTCTGAAAAACATCAAAAGAACTATACATACTATATATATTATTCAATATGTATGGCGTATTATTATGAAAAATTGAAATGATAATACAACAATATATAATTTATATAAAAAATTAGAACAATGACAACAAATGAATTGCGAATACTAGACGTTGAAAAGGTAAGAAACATGAGGCAAATAAAGCCAAAGATAAATCCATTACATGAAAGATTCATAGATAGTTGGGAAAATGTATTCAGTAAATTCAGTATCAAAAGCAAACATTATCATTGTAAAGGTGGAAATAACATTATTTACATGAACAGCAATTTCACATTACGTATTTCCAACCGATATTTAAAGACAGAAGAAGAAGAATTTGATAATGAAAAACATTTAGATATACCAACAAAAAAACTAGACGAACACATTGCAATGAAAGCAGTCAAATATCAAATCAGCCCGCATATATATTTTATGGGAAATATATTTTGGAGTTCAAAGGTCCATCGTTACACTATTATTGAATCTTATGAAATGACATTAGCATATTTCTTCTATAAAAAGAAATATGAAGAATTGGTTAAAAATAGCGATTGTTATAAAAATGTTGATGATCTCTACGATGATATTAGTTACCAATTTATAGATATAATTGACACAATAACTAAAATGGGGTATATTTATTATGATTTCAAACCTGACAATATAGTTATTAATATAAAAGATGGACGCATTGTATTGAAAGTGATTGACTGGGATAGTGATTTTTGTGTATGCGAACCATGGATGTTTGAGGATAACAATGAAAATCAAGAAAACATAAATAAAGGTATACAATTCATGAACCTATTACTGCTTTCATTCTCATTGTATTCTAAATACAATAATAACATTTTATATAAAACTATACAGAATTTATTTAGTCAAACAATATTTGAAAATATTTATTATATATTATTAGAAACAGAAAATCTATACGTTCAAATTATAATCCACTATTTTTACAAGTCATTTGATATGACTCTACAAGATAAAGAAAATTTCTATAATATAGAACATAAAGAACAAGATAGGCAAATATTTCAGATGATGTTGCAGTTGATAAGAACCTGTCATAAACAAAATAAACAAGATACCAGTGATATTCCAGAAATAAAATTTACTGAATACCAATCCAGACTTATAATGTAAATGCGTTTAGTAAATATTTTTTTTCAATGAAAATAACATAAAATATCAATACATTATATAATGGATCAGAATCACTGGAGTGAAGAAATTGAAGAAATTTGCGAAAAATTACGTATTAACTGCGTTAATTTGAGCGAATATCACAGAAAACGTTATTATACGTTCAAATCATATGGAAAATGGTTCCGTTTACCATTAATAGTGCTCGCTTCTGTCAATAGTACCGCATCTGTTGGTTTACAACCAGTATTAGAACAACGAATTATTAGTGGGATTACTTGTTTATTAGGTATGATTATGGGTATTATTGGTTCTCTGGAATTATATTTAGGTATACAATCATCTATGGAATTGGAATTAAAACAGTCCAAAGAATATTATACTCTTGCAATTCATTTATTTAAGACATTAGCATTGAAGCGCGAAAACAGACTTGAAGATGGTAAAGAATACTTGAATTCACAATATTCATTATATATAAAATTATGCGAATCGTCCAATTTATTGGATAGAAAGATGAAAACAGATTTATTGGCCGCAATACCTACAAATTATGAATCAACTAGTAGTCAAGGAGATGAAACCGAATATCCAAAATTATTTGATTTAACACCACGAGGTTCACATTCAAACATCCTTGAACAATATAATAATTTTCACAAAAATTCACCAGGTGGAAATTTAAAAATTGATATTTCCGCTGCTGAAAATGCGGTAATTGACAAAGCCATTAAAGAAGCTGAATCTCAAAAGAAGGAGACTGATCCATCAAATAATGAAACTGATAAGTTAGTTCAATTGGAAGAAAATATCACCAAGAAAATTAATGACAATATTGTGTGTTAATTTCATAATATTATAAAAATATTATGAAAGATCCAAGTTAGTGGATTAAATGTATATACTTTGTGTTGTTACTATGAACTTCATCAAATATGATTCTATTTTACCCAATTCAAACTCTAATGATACATTGTTTGTAATATACGTTAGCTTTATCAATTCTTTTGACATTGCCAATATTTTCAATAATGCCTTTGTAAACTCTCCTAACGATACCTCCATAGGGACCAATTGTGTTTCTATAAAATATTTACACTCTTCAATACTATTACAATCACACCATAACATTATACTGTCAAGTAAATCAAAACACATTGCGTCTTGATAATTGAATCCGGAATTTACATTGTATTTTACTTCTGAATCATAGTAAACATCCATCAACTCAACTATTTTTTTCACATGACAATTCAACGCTTCATCCTTTGACTTGGGAAAATTCATTTTATAATCTTCATTCACCTTTACATCAACGAAAACAGATAATAATCCTATGATCTGTTTTGCATTATATGTTTCAAAATAATTACTAAATAAGAGAAAATCTACAAATACTAATCCATGTATTTCCGCCAAACAAGATGCTTCCTCCCCTTTTTGTGTCATAATATATTTATTCTCTTCTATAACATTACTAACAAATCCCTTCTCTATTAACAAGTCTATCATTCTTTTTACTCCATTTTCAACATAATTGGCAAAATATTCATATTCATTTGTATATTCCTTTATCATATTTTTTGATTCAATATAATTTTTATACTGTGTATAGTCTGTTTTAAAATTGCGTGTATTATCGCTTATGTTCTGCATATTTTTCTGGATTTCCTTCTTCTTCTTATTTGGTGAATGTGGGAAACATAGTTCCATTTCGCTGTATTTCTCCATGTCTTCGTAACTCGTAGTCAGATTTCTGATTGTTTTCTCCTGTCTATCATATCTCTCATTTGCTTCATTTATCAATTTTTGTTGTGAGTCTCGCGAATTATTCAATTCTTCTTTCAACATTGATTTATTTATAAATGAATAAAAATCTTCCAATTCTGTCTGTCCGTTCTTCATCAAACTCAATAATGTATCAAAAGATATATTAAATTTACTCAATAACGTCTGTGGCTTTCCACACAATATATCCTTATATTCATTACTTGACGGTAACTGAAACATATTATTACAATGGATCACATGACCTACTACATCTAACCCACGGCGTCCCGCACGACCAGCCGCTTGACCATACTCATGTGGAAACAAATACCGCATCTTAGATCCATCAAATTTAGTCAAACTAGTAAAAACTGCCGTTCGTATAGGACAATCCAACCCTATCGCAAACGACTCTGTCGCAAACAACAATTTCACGCACTTCTTGGAAATCATTTTTTCTACGATTTCGCGCAATACAGGAATCATTCCAGAATGGTGGATACCAATACCTTTTTCCAATAATTGAATCAACATATTATATTCAGGTAAACGCAAATATTCTTCATAATTTGGTAGTCTTCTTATGATTTGGTCACATTCCGTTTTAATTGTATATGGCACCTTACTATCAAACTCCAATATACTCTGTGTTATAGACTTCGCATATGCT
>Ga0206131_10005676_pt1 | contig 13049 bp, 15 predicted proteins | sample Helgoland_Spring_FD_148636 | JGI IMG/M metagenome (GOLD analysis project Ga0206131, IMG submission 148636) | Pelagic subsurface seawater microbial communities from Kabeltonne, Helgoland, North Sea - Helgoland_Spring_Bloom_20160517_1 | ecosystem: Environmental > Aquatic > Marine > Epipelagic ...
TCCTCAATTATATGTGTGTATTTATTACTTTTCTGGATTATTTCTGCCGAGGATTTCCATAAGAAGTTGGTTACGATCCACTGCTTGCCCATCACCATCCTCTGTGTCTTCACCATTGGCTTTTGCTTCTCGAGCAAGTCTAGCATCCAATGTTGCTTTTTTAAGTTGTAAATCAACCATGCGCAGTTTTTTGTTGATCTTTGCACTCTTTGCGCTTAGTGCTGTGTCTAACATACGGCTTGCATTACTGAATATTTCACCACTAAAACGTGCTTCTACGTTCATGCCCAAGTCCATCAAGTCTTTAAATGTGTCTTGTGCTAGTTGTGCAATCTCATCCATTTCTTTATCGCTGGTATCAAGTTCTCGCACACTTGGCAATGCAGCATCAATTTTATCCACACTGGATAATGCTGTTTGTAGTTGTGGAATATCATCTGCAGTGACAGCTTCTACAACTCTAGTGTTTTCTTCGGCTGTTATATCTAGTTCGTCTGCAGGTGCTACATCGAATAATTCTTCTAATCGTTTTGTCATGTTAATACTTATTCCTAGCGTTTGCCGTTGTGAAAAATATCGTCTTCTGTTACAACTCTAAATCGCAAGCCTTTGTGCTTTGCCCATTTTGCCGCCGCTTCCCACTTTGCATGATTGATAGCAATAGCAAGTTTTTCTTTTTCACGAGTCTTTTCAGTAAGCATGGTCTGTGCTTTGGGTTTGATCTCTATGAGTTCAGCATGCTTGTTGCCTCGCTTGTCCTGATATACTACAACAAAATCTGGTACATATACTGTGCCTTTGCCTGTGAGTGGATTACGATAAGGTATTTGTATTGCTTCACTTGCCCAACTTATTACTGCTGGATTGTTGTCACAAAAACGCATAAATGCATGTTCCCAACCACTACGATAGCGAGGCTCTTTGTTGCCACTGTACTTTTCTGTATTTGTTATTGTGTATATGCCGTTAGCATATTTGTTACGACTAAACATTATGCACTCACTTGGCGTGCTATGTTCTCGTTTGGAGTAATATCTGCTTCATATCCAAGTAAACTACTTGTTCTTCTACTTAAATTTAAGAATGTAGGAATTGCACTTTTAAGATCGCTGGCTTGTTCAAATTCTTTAATGATGTCTACTATGTAAATGTTAAGTTCATTTGCTGCTTGTATAACTGCCGCAGTTAATGCTGCTGCAGCATCTTCGTTGTTGGTGCGGGCTACAAAAAAACTTTTTGCTGCTTCGTATTCCATGTCAGTCATACTAATAGGCGAGGTAAAATAGTTGGTAAAATAATCCTGCACACGTTGATCAAAGTTATCTGCTGGATTTACGATTGGTAGATTTGTGTTTTGTGACATAGTATTTTACCTATTTTTTGCTGTTTACTAGACTACTAAAAGTTTTTAAAACATCACTAATATTGTTTGGATTGCTCACTGTTCCATTAGTGTTAGGAATTACTTTTGCATATCCTACGTTAGTTGTACTAGTATTTGGTGTATTAAAATTACTAGATTGTACGTTTTGCCCTTGACTAGATACAACCCCAGCATTGGCTCCAGATACGCTTTTAACAATGCCGTCTGTAATACTACCAGCATATTTATTGGCAACACTTTCAACTAATCCAGTGACTGGTACTAGAATATTACTTGTTGGTTTCTTGCCTGTTAATAAATTATTTGCAAAAATTGACAGTGTATCTGTTAGTACGTTTCCTGTATTAAGTCTTGTTTCGTTATATACTATCTCAGCATCTTTGATAACACCAATTATGTTTCCTTGAAATAGATCTTTTGCTTCTTGTCCTGCTACACTCACAGTCTGTCCATTAATAAATGCTTCTGTGCTTGTGTTTGTAGTTGAAAGATCACTTGTTTCTACATCATAGTGTATATCAGTAAATCCACGTGGCGTAATATCATTAACGTAACCTGTTGCATATTTTACAGTTTCGTATGCAAGTTGCATTGTGTTTTCCATAAGCCCGCCATTTGCATAAGCGTGACTGTCATGATTAAATGCAGTAATAATAGGATTGATTAATGTATACTCAGCAAACTTATGATTGTGCATACTATAGATTTTAATATTCTTAAAGAAACGTTTGTTGCCGCGCTGCATGCCCCACTGTTGCTGCACACGATTACTGTACTTGTCATACGCAGTATAACTATTGCTGTCTAAACTATAAGTAGGATCTGCATTATAATAGATATAATACTTGTGCCACATGTTGCGAATAAGTTCTTTTGCATCATCGTGAAAACGCACAGTAATAGGATTGTAATTCATACTATGATGGCTTTGCACTTTTCTGTTATACTGATTGTGTGTTTGAACGTCAACAGTATATGTAGGCAAGTCAACACTTTTCACTAGAATTGGTATTTCTAGTTGTTCTACTGTATTGAATAATGTTGCTGCTTCTGATGTAAACTCAAAAACTACATGAAAGAGATGACTAAATCTTGGTTGTAGCTCGTAGTTATTGTCAACAAAAGTGCGTGACGCATGTTTATAGTCACGCACTGTTTCGCCTGTGGTTAAGGGTGATAGATTTGGATTTACACTAGCCATGTGGATAAACTCCTATTAGCCAGTAATAGTTTGACCTAGTGTTCTCGCTACTGTTGCACCGATGCCATCACCAAGTGGTGTTTGTACAGCATTATCAAATCTAATGCTCATTGTAATCTGCACTGGCTCTTGTGATGCGTAATCTAAATCATTGTAGTTAATGTTCTGGACAAAACAACCGTATAGTTCCCAAGTCTCAAGTACACTTGGTGCATTTGCGCCATTGCCACCGTCTAGAAGTTCGAAGCGTGTAATAAACTTATAGTCAATACCTGAACTAGCACTACTTTGCTCCATAAAGTCAAACTGCTTCTGAATTTGCTCTCCGCACAATTTAGTAACTGCGCCGTTTACATCGTCGCGTAGGTTAACTGTGATAGGATCCCAAGTATGCTTGCCTGCTAGATAGACTTTACTGTTATATACTTCGATCATTGACTCTTCAAATGTCACTGCTGGACGAGTAATGTTCATAACCTGCTTTGTCATCTCTGTGCGTGGCGAACTAATACCAAAGTTCTCAAATGATGCACGGAAGCGATATTTAAGTTTTGGCATAAGCAAGCCTTGGCTTGCTGCACTCTGGTCACCGTCAATAGGTACTGTAAATTTTGTTAATGATGAAACTGACATGTCGTTTCGCTCCTATATTAATTATAAAAGTATTTATCTATTTTCAGTCATAAAAAATGAGGGGCATTTCTACCCCCCATTAATTACTCCGATACGTTAAACTGTGCTTGCTGCAGCTACGTTTCCGCTTGCAATCTCACCTGTGTTCTTAAGTCTGATTGGAATAAAGATGAATTCCGCTGACTTTACAGGTTCAATAGCAACATCAACGTATAGTTCGTTACGATCAATTCTACCTGGTGTGTTGTTTGTATCATCACAAACTACCAAGTAATCATATACACCACGCTTTGCAACCAAGTCGTTAAGTGTCTGTTCAACTTGCTGTTTTAGCTCATCTCTAGTGATCTTATCATTTGGCTCAAATACATAGCCTGTAGCAATTGTTTGTAGCTGGCGTCTCAGATAACCAACTAGTCTAGCAACGTTAATGCGATCTAATGCACTACTGCTTGCTGCACGAGTCTTGTTACCATAGTTAAGAATACCACTGCCGTTAAAGAATGCAATTGGATTAACTCTATTTGTATACAGTGTATCTCTTACACTCTCACGAATGTTATCATTAACAAATGCACCTGTTATACTATTGATGTATCCAATACTTGCAACATTGTCTACTAGTCCGCGGCGTGTACCTGCTGGTGCAAACCATGGGAAACTAATATCATCGCTTCTTGCAATTGTGCGTAGCATCATGTGACTTGCTGGGACAACAATTGTGTTGCCACTTAGGTCATTTGTTGTTGCACTTGGATAGAACACACTCATGTAAGGATCACTACTAACTAGTCCATCTTCACCATTGTCTGTTGCTGCCGCAGTATTTGTTGCCCAGTTCTCAATAGCAGTGCTTGTTGCTGCTAGTCTCATTGGACTGTCACCTACCACAAACGCTGTTTGGCGTCTGTCATTGTTTAGGCTTACCATGTTGCTGATTAGCTCTGGATAACCTGGTGCTGCAATAGTGTTAAAGATTCTTGCATCTTCACGAAGCTCTGTGCTTGCATCAAGTGCAGATTTCATTGCTGTTGCAACAATCTGTCTTACTGCCTTACGTCCAAACTTTGATCCACTTACTGTTACCCATGCATCCTTTTCTGTAGGAAGTGTTGGATAAAGTGTTGTGTCACTAAAGTTAGTGCGTGAGAAGTAGTTACTCTTAAACTGCTTTACACCATATGTACTACGGCGTGTGTTAAACAGTAGCATACCGCGAGGGTAAATTGATGGATCAGGACGATCAATATCAACTGTATCACTTGTTAGTAGACTTGCAGTTGTTGCAATTGTGCCAGTTACAACGTCTGTTGTTGTGTCACCGATAAAACGTGCATCTCCGAAAATAATACCATTTTCAGTTGTTGTATCTGTTTTATCAATTGCTACCCAACGTGCTTCGCCGCTTACTGTTTGGCGTCTGTAAAGTGCTGGATAGTTTTCCAAGTCACTTGTGTCAATCCACAAATCACCGTTAACTAGTGCAGTACTATCAACTTGTGTAGTTGGCTCAGTAGTACTAAAGATAACACCTGTTGCATCAGTTTGTGAAAGATCAAATCCACGAGCATCATTTGAGTCGTTTTGATAACCTTTCCAAGTTGTACCGTTGTGTACCATAATGTCTGCTTCAAATCCGCCTGCATACCAATAAGTGTTGTCTGTTGGATTTGCACTTGGTGAACTAGTTGCTGCAGTGTATGTATCTGCAATCCAGTTACTTACAATAAGGTCGCTGTTATTACCTGCACGAACCTGCTTAGTAGTAATTGCTGTACTAATACCTGCATCTGCTAGTGGAGTACCACTTGTGTCTTTAAGTACAATCACACCGCCTAGTGCATGTGTAATTACCAAGTAACCGCCTGAGTTAACACTTGCACTAACGTTTGCAACGCCTGCACCGTTAATATCACTTGCAATGTCTGCAATGCCTGTGCCACTTACTGTAACTGTTACTGCACTTGATAGTGCTGTGCTGTTTGCTGCACTTGCACTGATTGTAAATGTATCACTACCTGTTAGCGGTGCTGCCGCATTAATTGTACCAGTTACACTCAATGCACCTGCGCTATAACGCTTGAACAACTTATAAGTTACTGTGTCATTTTCACTTACGTCATACTGTACATAAAAACTGCCTGCTGTAATAGCACTGCCGCCTGTTGTGTCTAGATTCTTTAGTGCAGTCTGATCATTTTCATATGCTGGAGCACTGCCGCCAACAAATGCCGCTGTGCTTGTGCTGTATGTACTAACGTCTGCTAGGAATCCGCTGTTACTGCTTGTAGTTTTAACCCATACACTGCCTGTTGGGCGAGGTGTTGTGTCTGTTGACTTCCATGCTGGAACAGTGTAATGTGGATCTTGTGCAATCTTTGGTCTTGCATATGTGCCTGCTGTTAAGCCTGCATCTGTAAGTATTGTACCAGTGTTATTAGCAAGAATAATCTGCTCACTTGCTGCACTGCTTGTTGCATAAAGTTCAATCTTGTTACTTACTACCGCTGCAGTGACGCCTGTGATTGCTGCAGTGTTAATATCACTTGCAAGCGTTGTCACTGATGTGCCTGTTAGTGTAACTGTTGATCCGTTAATATCAATGCTGTTACCCAGTGTTAGTGTTGGGCTTGCTACTGTGCCAGCAATTGTAGCATGTGCAACCTGCCATGCTGCACCACCTACTAGTACCCACGCATTACTGCGGTTCTTGTAGTAAACAGGATTGCTGGTGTTTGTTGCAACCAATGCATAATCACCAATTGCACCAATTGAAGTCTTTGGAACACCGCCTGTTAGATCAGTTGTACTTGTAATAACTGTTGGCACTTTGTTGGTAAATGCACCTGTGCTTTGGTTCCATTCAAAAATACCCCAGCGTGTATCTGTGCTCATGTCCCACCAAACTGTGCTTGCTGTAGGGTTGCCTAGTGGACGACTTGTGCTTTGTGCTAGTTCTGCAAGGTCAACATCTGCACGGATAACATATGCTCTGTTGCTTACACCAAGTAAACTGTATGCTGCCATCAATCCATATTCATTAAGTTCGTAACCATTAATTGGTGTACCACTTGCTGTATTGTAAAATGTTGGATTACCAAAGGTCGCTGTAAGTTCTCTTTGACTTCCAATTAAAAATGTCTTACCAGCATTTGCTGCAGTCGTTCCTGACGCTGTGCCTGTGCCAGTGCCGCTTGTTTTATCTTGTGCAGTTGCAACAACAATCGCTGCTACTGTGCCTGCTGCTGATGGTGCATAGTTACTTTCGTCAATTACTGTAACTTCTACTCCAGGTGATATTAGTGCCATGTTTTTCTTCCTCAATCAAGGTTTTATAATTCGTTATAACTATTTATAAGAACACCCTAAAAATACCCGTATTTGACAAATCCCTTTAAAGGTCCGCTAAATAATAGCATGCAACGCCCTATTTGTGAGTCTTGCGGACAACGTCCTAGAGCAATAAACTACTATAAAGACGATAAAGTTTTTTATAGGAAGAAATGTGAACAGTGCTTAAAATTGCATAAGCCTGTAAAGCCACTATGGGTCGATAGTGGATACAAAGTCAAACGAAATTGCGAGGCTTGCGGATTTAAGCCTAGTATAAGAAGTCAAGTTACTGTGTTTTATATTGATGGAAATTTAAATAATGTTTCTAATCGCAACTTAAAAACAGTTTGCTTAAATTGTAATGCTGAACTAGTTAATACGGGATGGCGCCGAGGCGACTTAACACCTGACGATTAAGTTCAGCTAGTGTACTGTTGTTTTCAATCACTACATCTTTTCTGCTTTTGATCCAACGCCATTCGCTTGGGTGTATTTCTGCAGGTTCTACACCTGTAATTTCATATTTAATAAGCCACTCTGGAGTGCGACCACGCTGCACTTCCCATACTTCCCCGCCGATGTCACGCAGCATAGCAATCTCATTTTCAAAACGCACATCAGGCACTACATAGTTACCTGGATTATCCAGTATAGTTTTTTTAAGTAGGCTTACCCAGACTCCGTCATCAAAGCCATTACGCATGCAATCAGTACCAAATAACTGAAGCACCAGACGAGGAGTGACTTCCATTTTCGTTTCAGCACTCCAAAAGTCGTCTCGTTGTTCACGCCAAGTTCTTGACTCATCAGTGTCTCCTTCCAGCATTGCACGATCCCATCCAAAGATTGTACTTACGCCATCTTTGAGTTTGTCAGCAAAACTTACTTTTTTAAATCCTTGGTCGACTAGAATATCAGCGACAGTTCCTTTACCGGAACCAATCAATCCGCAAATTCCTATAATCATTAAGTCCTCTTATTAGCCAATAATAAATGAGAGTGGATCACTACCGTCAACATAGTTGCGTAGTTCTTCATCGAGTTTGTCTATTTCAACTTGTGCTTCTGCTTTAAGTGCATCACCATTTAGACTTGTGCCGCCTTGTGGTCCTGCAATAGTACTAAACTTTGATCTTGCTTCGCCTAGTGTATACTTTGCAAGTGCTAGTGCATAGTCTTGGATCCATGGACCAGCATGTCTGTCCTGTAACAATCTTGCTTCTGGACGCAGGTTGTAGGTCCATAGTACAATCTGCTCACCGCTTGCACTAAACTTTCTGAGCAATGTAATCTTTTTAGTAACAGGGTTAAATTCAAAGTTAACAAAGCCGCCAAATAGTCTAGCACTTAATTCCTGATACTGGTAGTACATTTCATATGTTGCCATACCGCCAATACGACCACTTTGCAACAAATAAGTATTCTGAAATGCTGCTTCAAACGGTTCAAACTGTGTGCCAGTATCACTACTACCACTGCCAACACTGCGTCTAAATGCTTGACGCACTTCTTCGATCTCGTCTGGCAGTGTGTACTCTTGCTGCTCTGTGACAACACTTAGAAATACATATGAACTCTCATATGCGTTTTGACTGCGCTGACGAAAACGCTTTAATGCTTTGTCAATGCTATTGTCATAGTGTTCCGGATCAAGTTCAACATCTACCATGCCATCGCCTAGGCGATAACGGATATAGTCTACTGTGTCTGCTCTTAGTGATGCTAGTGTTGCCATAGTGTATTCCTTCTATACACTATTTATTACTTTACTGCTTTAAGGATTACAGTATCAGCATTAAAGCGTCCATTCATCTTTGTTTCAACACCTTTAATGTTGTCTAAGAACTTACGCAGTTGTACTTTGCCGCTCTTGTTAAAGTCTGCTAGTTGCTGTTCTGGCTTACGCAGTGTTTTTGCTACACTTGCATTAGCATTAAAGAACTGCAGTGTAGTACCTTTAACTTGAAACTGTTGTGCATCCTCTGCAACATACTTGCCTAGTTTGCGTGTTTTAGTATTAAACACCCACACTTCCGTAGCACCTATAATATCCACAGGATTTATGCTGGCTACTTTATACTTTTCGTCGGTTTTACAATATTTCATTTTTGCAACCAACTTGTCAGCACTCTTAGGCTTGGGTGATCTAGTCTTACGAGTTGCTTTGCTTTCTTGTGTAATCAAATCACAAGCACCAATAATACCTTGGAACAATGCAACACCACGTTTGATGGCTGCTTTGTCCAAGTGTGCATAGCCTTCACGCAAATCCTCGTCTTGTTCACGAGCAGGTTGCTGTAGTATAATATACTCTGCAAGTATTCCTTCGTAAAAAGCACGGATATGTCTTGCGTGTGCTTGATTAACATTTAGTTTACGGAACAGTTTAACAGCATCCAATCCTTTGAACTTGTCTGGATCGGCAATAAAGTCATCAACTGCTTCTTCAATCTCAGCAATAATGTTGCCACTTGCTTCTTTGATACGCTCTTGGATGCTGGGCACATAAACATTCTTAGGCTTTTCTGCTTCCACTGCTTTAATTTCTTCTGCAATAGATTTGCCTTGCTCCTCAAGATTCTCAAAGTAGCCTGTCATATATTGTATAGTAGACTCAGGTGCAGTTTGTCCTGCATTTTGCCAATGACAAAATGTTGCGACATGACTCTTGTAGAGATTGTATTCTTTGTTTTTGAGAATAAGGCGTGCTTTTTCTTTGTCAAACACACGCTTTACATATGCCTTAACAATCGCAGCACAGTCCTTGTTGTCTACTTCAAAGTGAAAGAAGTCTCTACACTTGTTATAGTCATCCATAGGTGCCGCTGCTGCGCCAGATAGTTTCCGTCTTGCAGCAGGTGCTTTTTTACGAGTAATCTTTTTACCTCTAAGAGCGGTCAATGCCACGGGCAAACTCCTTTTCTATTTCGTTTTCAAAGTTAGTTATCTCAATAGTCTTAAGTTTGATCACACTATCGAGCAATTCAATAACTTTTTCTGTTTCAACACCCTTACTTACTGCATTTTTTACTATAGTAAGTGTTTCGATGTCTTTAAGTAGATCGTTCATTAAACAACCTTTCCGTTAGCAACGATAGAGGATAACATCAAGCGAACCTGCTTTAAGCGTCTCTCTAACTTGCGAACTACTTTTGGGTTATTAGTAGTAGCAACCTCTTGCATAATAAACGCAGGAAGCAAACGCAACTGCCTATCAACAACTGTTTGCTGATCTTCTGCGCTAAGTGCTACAATAAAATTTTTAAATTTTGTATTACTAACCATAATGTATCTCTCCTCAACAACAACTTACTATATTAATATAGCACCTTTTGAGAATGTGTCAACCTTTTTTAAGGCGATAAATACTACGCAATAAGGAAATAGTATGCCAAGAATAAGTTTATGGAAAGACGGTGCTCACACCAACGATTATCGCTTTTTTGATCGTCGTATAAAAGAAATGTTTACAATCGGCGGTACAGGCATCAATGTACACAAGTATTTGGGCGTTGCAAACCAGACCGGCGGTGATCAAGAACCTGATCCATTGGGCATACAAGACTTCTTATTTTTAGAAAACAGAGATAGAATATACGATCAAGATATCTATAGTTTGCGTGGTATATACAGTGTAAGCGACACAGACTTTGACTTGTCACAGTTTGGTTTGTTTTTAGCAAACGATACGCTGTTTATTACATTCCACGAGAATGATATGCTAAACAACCTTGGTCGCAAACTTATGGCAGGCGATGTTATTGAACTGCCACACCTTACAGATTTTAGCGCACTGGATGAAAGTGTAGAACTTAGTCTCAAACGCTACTATGTTATACAAGAAGGTAGTCGTCCAAGTGAAGGATTTAGTCCAACTTGGTGGAGCCATTTGTGGCGTGTTAAGTGTACACCACTAGTTGACAGCCAAGAATACACAGATATTCTTAATGTATTGCAAACTGACAGTGACGGCAATACAACAGACAATACGCTTCGTGATCTGCTATCTACATACAATAAAGAACTTGAGATTACAAGCAAGATTGTAGAAGAAGCAGAGAAAGAAGTTCCTGAAAGTGGTTACGATACAAGTCAATACTATATTGTTCCTACTGATCCAGTTACTGGTAGACCACTAGAGCCTAAAGGTGTTAATGCTGACGATACTCAACAAAATGCAGACAGCACTGATGCAAGTGCAGATGCTAGACGCATTACGCCTACTAACACCAATGCTTACAGTGGATACCTAGTAGGTGATGGACTTGCTCCTAATGGTGAACCAATCAGTATGGGCACTAGTTTCCCTGGTGATTCACAAGAAGGTGATTTTGTGCTACGCTTAGACTTCTTACCAAACAGACTGTTTAGATACAGTGGATCACGCTGGATTAAAGTAGAAGATGATGTGCGCAGCAAACTTACACCTGGCACTGGCTCAACACAGATGGATGGATTTATCAACAACACAGGCACGTTTACTGCAGACGATAACACTACTGCAACCAGTAGACAAAGCCTTAGTGATGCATTGAAACCTAGAGAAGATTAATGCCACAGCAATTTTTTTACGATCAACAGATAAGACGTTTCCTACTGCAGTTTATTCGTGCATTTAGTAACTTTCAGGTCGAGTATGGCAAAGACAGAGATGGTAATACTACATTGGTTACTGTGCCTGTTAAGTATGGTGATGCTACTCGTATGGTAAGCAGCATTGTTCGTGAGAACAGTGAGAATAAGATTATTCCAACACCAATGATTAGTTGCTATGTAACTGGGCTGGAATACAATGCAGAACGCAGACAAGATCCTACGTTTATTGACAAGAAGCATGTCCGTATGCGCAAGTTTGATCCTAACACAAATGAATACACAACACAACAAGGCAATGCTTTTACAGTAGAGCGTGTTATGCCTGTTCCGTATACACTGCAGTTAAATGTAGATGTATGGACTAGTAACACTAATCAAAAACTACAGTTGCTTGAACAGTTACTTGTGTTGTTTAATCCAGCACTTGAAATACAAAGCACAGACAACTACCTAGACTGGACAAGCCTAAGTTACATTGAACTAGCACAAACACAGTGGAGCAGTAGAAGTGTACCCGTTGGTGTTGATGAGCAGATTGATATTGCTACGCTTTCATTTACTGTTCCAATTTGGTTAACTGCTCCTGCCAAGGTTAAGAAACTTGGTGTTATCAGCAAGATTGTTGCTAGTATCTATGATGATCAAGGTGGCATTGCAGAAGGCGTTATTGACGGGCAAATACTACTAGGTGAAAGACAGAAGTTTACACCTATGAACTTTGGCATTATTGTGCTTGGTAACACTGTGCAAATATTAGATCGCAACGAAACAAGCACTAACAAAGTAGATTATACTCCACTAAACGATCCACCAACAAAAGTAGGCACAGACGATGTTAGTTGGGCTGCACTTATTAACCAGTATGGTGAACTACAAAGTGGTATTAGTCAACTTCGTTTAGAACAAGGCACTGCAGAAATAGTAGGCACAGTTGCTTTCCATCCTAGCGATCCACACAAACTACTGTGGACTGTGGAGAGTGACACTGTTCCAACAAACGATTTGCCTGCTGTAACAAAGATTATTAATCCTCTACGCAGTGCGCCAGATGCAGGACTTGCAACCGCAGCACAAGGACAGCGTTATCTCATCCTCAATGCTATTGGCGATGCAAGTAACACAGACGGGTCTGATGCGTGGGGTGATCTAGTAGCAGGTGCTAACGACATCGTCGAATATAATGGCACAGATTGGCAAGTAGCATTTGACAGTAGTAGTGATTCGGGTGTACACTATATGACTAATACTAACACAGGCTTACAATACAAGTGGACCGGAACAGAGTGGGTCAAGTCTTATGAAGGCGAATATCGAGCAGGCGACTGGAGTATCGTTATCTAACAGCGGTGTTGGAGCGTTATTTCTAAGCAAATCAACAAGTAGATATATGTTTGTACTGCGCAATGGCGCCAGGTATGACAGTATGTGGGCGTTTGTTGGCGGCAAAGTAGAACGAGATGAAACAGAGTATACTGCACTACAGCGTGAGATTGTTGAAGAGATTGGATTTATGCCGCTTGTGCTAAAAACTATCCCAGTAGAAAAGTTTACTAACAGCAAGAATAACTTTACATACAGTACCTATGTATGTGTAGTAGAAGATGAATTTATCCCTAAACTAAACAATGAACACAAAGGTTATGCCTGGAGTAAACTAGACGCTTGGCCCAAACCTTTACACCCTGGTGTGTTTACTACATTTCAAATTGATGAAATTGTTGATAAAATTAAAACAGTTGAAGAATTAATGTGCAATAGCGCCTAGGCCAGCCAGGTTAAAATACTGTGTATAAGTTATTTCTTTAACATTGGGCGTCCAGTTATATGCTTCTGGCATTAGTCCTGGATCTTTGCAAACATAGTAAAATTCTACATCATCATATGTTAAAAATATTCTACAAG
>Ga0206131_10005681_pt1 | contig 13043 bp, 9 predicted proteins | sample Helgoland_Spring_FD_148636 | JGI IMG/M metagenome (GOLD analysis project Ga0206131, IMG submission 148636) | Pelagic subsurface seawater microbial communities from Kabeltonne, Helgoland, North Sea - Helgoland_Spring_Bloom_20160517_1 | ecosystem: Environmental > Aquatic > Marine > Epipelagic ...
AAATGAAAGAAACACCATTAACTCAAGAGCACGTGAATCTAGGTGCGCGTATGATGCCATTTGCAGGCTACAATATGCCTGTCAGCTATTCTACTATCAATGAAGAACATATCAATGTCAGAAATAATGTAGGCTTATTCGATGTCTCTCACATGGGACAATTTTTTCTAAAAGGTCCTGAATCTCTTGATCTAATTCAAAAAGTAAGCTCAAATAACGCCTCAAAATTGGTTGTTGGTCAAGCGCAATATTCTTGTTTCCCAAATAAAAACGGTGGAATTGTTGATGACTTTTTGACCTATAAAATTTCAGAAGAAGAATACATGTTGGTCGTCAACGCTTCAAATATCGAAAAAGATTTGAAGTGGATTAATGAAGCCAATACTTATGATTGTACTATCACTGACAAATCTGATGGTATGGCGCTTTTAGCTCTTCAGGGACCAAAAGCATCGGAGGTTTTGAGTAAACTAACAGATATAAAAGTAGATCAGATTCCATATTATTACTTTGCAATAGGTGAAGTTTGTGGTCTTAAAAATGTGATTGTTTCAGCAACAGGATATACAGGTTCAGGTGGATTCGAATTATACCTTGATAACAAAGATGCTGTAACTGTTTGGAACAAATTATTGGAAGTAGGTAAAGAAGAAAACATCATGCCTATAGGCTTAGGAGCAAGAGATACATTAAGACTTGAAATGGGATTCTGCCTTTATGGTAATGATATAAATGACGAAACATCTCCGATTGAAGCAGGATTGGGTTGGATTACAAAAACTAAAAAGGCTGCAGACTTCTTTTCGAAAGAAAAATTTCAACAGCAACGCGCAGATGGCGTTACAAAAAAATTAGTTGCTTTTAAAGTTAATGACAGAAGAGTACCAAGACAAGGATATGAATTAGCGGATTCTGACGGCAACGTTATAGGTGAAGTTACCTCAGGAACAATGTCCCCTTCTTTAGAGATTCCAATTGGTCTGGGATATGTACCTATTGAAAGTGCAAAAGTTGGATTAAAAATTAATGTCAAAATCAGAAGTAAATTGCTAGAAGCAGAGATTGTGAAATTGCCTTTTTTTAAAGTAGAAGCTGATTAAAAAAATATTGTTTAAGTTAAATTAAAAAGCTATGAAATTTGCATTTCATAGCTTTTTTTTTTGATAGTCGGATACTTAAAATGCTTGTTTTATTGAAGTATATATCCTCTGATAATCTATTCTAGATAGTAAACAATACTCCCACAACGATCCCTGTAGATGTTGCATCACTAACACTATGAGTTATACCAAGATCTGGAAAGTTGCCACCAGAAATAAAATTCAATGGAGAATATCCTTTAGTATTCAATAATTCAACAAAGAATCTTGATGTACTTTCGATTTGTGCATTCAATCCAACAATTATTTGATTGGATCGTTCCCAAGGAGAACCTTCAGCCCCAGATACAAAATTTGAAAATTCTGCTGAAAGAGAATATATGATATTATCATTAGGATTGATCTGATAGATAGCTCCATAATCAAGAGATGAAACTTTTACTGCCTCAAAAACATCTAATGGTGCATTTGGATTATGTGTTCCTGGCCATATATCCTGTGTCGTGGCAAAGGAAGCTTTGATATACAATCTATCATTTATGGTAATATTACCATAATATGAAAATGCACTATTTGATTCTTCACAAGGTGCAAAATGTGTAACAGGAAAACCCTGACAGTATGCCGTTCCCTTAAGATAAGAACCTCCTAATTGTATTTGCACTCTGTCAATTGGTTCAAAAGTATAATTCAAGTCCGCAGAAAAGTTATTGAGTCGAGATGGTATGTTGGTTCCTTGAACAGGTGTATGTGCTGCTCTAAATTGTGCACCTCCTTGAATCAATGCAATATTAGCATTCAGTCCAGCTTTCTCAAAACCAAGTATGGCTCCATATGAAAGTACACCATATGCGTGCCACATTGTTGAGTTGGTAAAAGGGCTAACACTTCCTGTCTGACCAAATGGAATATCCATTTTACCAATTGAAAGATAAAGAGGCAACTTATTCAAATTACCCAATACCAGTATTCCTTTTCTAAGTTGAATTTGATTTCTTCCTAATGCTGTAATTGATCCAGCTCCGAAACTTTGTTGCGGATCGTATAGCAATTCACCATATGCTGTTATCCAGTTATTCAAAGATGCCGTTAATGAAATTTGGGAAGAATGTATTACAGCTTCAGATACTGATTCACCAATTTGATTATTGGATGTTGGATGGCGCATGAGATATCCAAATTTAGAATTAGTATTTGATTTTTGATAATCCATCAAACCAATCATAGAAAATCCAATTGTCAATGACTTGTCTGCAATTTTACCTTCAGATTTAGACTTTATAAGCAGTTTTAATTTTCTGAGATTTTGGTTAGGTTCCATCATCAAATAACTGAATTCAGAATTCAATCCGAAACTTGCTTTTGAAGAATTTATAGGGACAGATTTAACTTTAGAATCTTGTGCAATTAAATTAATTGATATAAATAGAAAAATGGGTAACCATATAGTGGCTTTATTAAACATAATAAGTATTTTTTGAGAAAATCAAACTGATCCTCTTTAATTAACAAAATGTCATTATCACTTTAAAAATACTCAATTATTTTAATATACTATAGTTTCTAATCCATAAAAGCCATTAATTTTTGATTATTATCACAATCAGGTTCAAAACAAAAACGTAGAAAAATATGTAATTTGTAAGTTAAATTTAAACAATTACTAAAAAAGACTATTGAGTTTATCCTTTTTATTCATGGTAGAAATCAATATTCACATTCAAAATAATATTGTCTATGAATCTAACTGTTTTTTATTCAAACTGTTTGTGGATTATGCACTGAGCATTTTAGTTTAGATTTACAGTGATTATCGCATCACCTTTACAAAAGAATTCAGGAAGAAATTAGATTCAGATTGAATCAATTTATCTAAAGCCTTATTAGCGGCAGAGGAGATCATATCCAAGTCCTTTATTAATCTAACAAATTCCTCTGAATTACGATCTGAAGGCTTAACATTTGACATAACTTTAATCATGTGGAGCATTGGATTGAGCTCTTTGATCTTGCGACGATCTAGTGTTTTACGGAATACGTTCCAAAAGTTTTTTTCTGCTGAGAAAAAATCTTTCCTTTCTCCGGGTTTCGATTTTCTATAAACAAGTTGCCAGTCCATTAATGCCCGTAAATTCATATTTGCGTTGCCTCGAGAGATCTGTAATTCGTTCATTATTTCTTCAGCACTTAACTCATCTGGACTTATCAGAAGCACAGCATGGATATGACCCATAGCACGATTGATGCCCCAATTGACACCCAATTCGCCCCATGTGTTTATAAATTGCTTTTTAGCTTCTAAAAATTCCATTTTCATAATTGTAACTATTGAATAGTTTTTTTTAATAAAAAGTTTAGAAATAGAAGGTGTTTTTTTGATAGTGGCTTATATCATTAGGCATTACTAGAATCTACAGAGCGGAGCTCTGACAGAGCTCCGCTCTGTAGATTTATTTCAATAAAGTCAAGAGTAGTTTTTTACTTAACAACTTGATTTTAAGCACTTTATCCAAAAATACTTTGCCAAGCTCTGTCAGAGCTGATCACTGACAGAGCTTGGTCCTTACCATAAAAAAAGGATCGCAAATTAAATTTGCAATCCTTATATTTTAATAATATCAAAAGTAAGCTTGACTTAAGCCACTCCCATTTCTTGTCTTATCTTATTCAAGGCAGATCCTGCTCTAACCCATTCTATCTGAGCTTGATTATAAGTATGATTTACCACAACCTTATCTTCTGATCCATCAGCATGTACCAATTTTATAGTCAATTGCTTACCTGGTTCCATCTCATTGAATCCTAAAATACTTACCCTATCATCTTGTCTTATTTTATCAAAATCCGCCACATTGTCAAAACTCAATGCCAACATACCTTGCTTCTTAAGATTTGTCTCGTGAATTCTTGCGAAAGATTTTACAACTACAGCTTTCACACCAATGTGCCTAGGCTCCATTGCTGCATGTTCTCTAGATGAACCTTCACCATAATTCTCCTCCCCAAATACGATTGTTCCAATACCCGCTGCTTTGTATTTTCTTCCTGAATCAGGAACAGGATGGAAAGAAGGCTCGGTATCACTATCTGCGTAATTGGCTACATTATTAGCTTGATCATTAAAAGCATTGATGGCTCCGATAAAACAATTGTTTGATATATTTTCTAAGTGGCCTCTAAACTTCAACCATGGTCCTGCCATAGATATGTGATCCGTTGTACACTTACCTTTTGCTTTTAAAAGTACGCGCATATCAGTAACCTGATCAGAATCAATAACCGTAAATGGTGTTAGCAGTTGCAACCTGTCCGATGTTGGACTTACAGAAACAACAATAGATTCTCCGTCTTCTGCTGGTGCATTGTATCCAGCATCTTCTACATCAAAACCATTTGGAGGCAACTCATATCCTGTCGGTGGATCTAATTTCACTTGCTCCCCATCTTTGTTTGTCAAAGTATCAGTTAAAGGATTAAACCCTAACCTACCTGACAATGCAATTGCAGTAACCAATTCTGGTGACGCAACAAAAGCATGTGTATTAGGAGAACCATCTGCTCTTTTAGAAAAGTTTCTATTAAAAGAGTGGACTATACTGTTTTTCGGTGCATTTTTAGGATCACTAAATCTAGCCCATTGACCAATACAAGGCCCACAAGCATTGGCAAAAACAGTAGCACCCATTCCTTCTAGAGTCGCAATTAGACCATCTCTTTCAATTGTAAATCTAACCAACTCAGATCCTGGTGTTACTGTCAATTTAGACTTAGCAACAATTCCTTTATCAATAGCTTGTTTAGCTATTGATGCCGCTCTTGAAATATCTTCGTATGATGAGTTTGTACAAGAACCAATCAAACAATATTCTAATTCTGTAGGCCAACCATTTTTCTCAGCAGTTGCTGCCATATCAGAAACAGTAGTCACTAGATCTGGAGTAAAAGGTCCATTCAATAATGGCTCAAGTGTCGTTAAATTAATTTCGATTACTTGATCAAAATATTTGTCAGGATCTGCATAACATTCTGCATCACCGGTTAAGTGTTCTTTTACGCCGTCAGCTAGATCAGCAATTTCTGCTCTTTCTGTAGCTCTTAAATATCTACCCATTGAATCGTCATAACCAAAAGTAGATGTTGTTGCACCAATTTCAGCTCCCATGTTACAAATTGTACCTTTTCCAGTACAAGACATACTTATAGCACCAGGTCCAAAGTATTCAACAATAGCACCTGTTCCCCCTTTAGCTGTTAATATTCCAGCTACTTTAAGAATAACATCTTTTGGCGTTGTCCAGCCCGATAATTCACCAGTTAATTTTATTCCGATAAGCTTAGGCATTTTCAATTCCCAGCCCATTCCTGCCATAACATCTACAGCATCCGCTCCACCAACTCCAATCGCAACCATTCCTAATCCGCCAGCATTTACTGTATGCGAATCAGTACCTATCATCATTCCACCCGGGAATGCATAGTTTTCCAATACCACTTGGTGAATAATTCCAGCACCTGGTTGCCAAAATCCACAACCATATTTGTCAGATACTGACTCCAAAAAGCTATATACTTCTGAATTTATATCATTGGCAACTTTTAAATCTTCACCAGCACCTACTTTAGCTTGAATCAAGTGATCACAATGTACTGTTGATGGCACTGCCACTTTTTTCTTACCCGCCATCATAAATTGCAATAAAGCCATTTGAGCTGTAGCATCTTGCATTGCTACTCTATCGGGAGCAAAAAAGACATAATCGTTTCCTCTCTTAAAATTCTGTATTGGAGAATCTTCGTGAAGGTGAGCATATAAAATTTTCTCTGCCAATGTCAGAGGTCTTCCTAAATGAGCCTTCGCCTTTTCTACCTTATCAGCAAGCGTCTCATAATACTTCTTAATCATGTCAATATCAAATGCCATATGTGCTTTGTTTTGTTAAAAGAGACCGCAAAAATACGGATTGTCTCTAAAATATTTTAATACTCGTCTGTATTACAAAATATACGCCATAAATCGAGAATTGTTCTAAAGAGTTTTAGTTTAAATTAGCAGATCAACATTTTTTAGACCTAATAAGTCAAAAAACAGCAGAAGTCCTTTATTTATTGAGTAATAAACATACAATTGGCCAAAAAACTACCGACTGTCAGATCTGTTAATACAAGGCAGATATTCTATCAATTTAAACATAAAAAAAGGTGCTGACCATATCAACACCTCTCGATATTATCGAATTCCACAGAATTATTTCTGCAAAATTTTCATTCCCATACTCAACAAGTCATCCATCATACTGCCATCTCCATCTTGATCCAATAATTTCTCAATAAAACTGCCTCCACTGTTTCCTTGTCTACCTTGTGCTTGTTGCTGACCTCCACCTAAAAGGATACTAGCCAAACCTCCAAGATCTAATCCACTAGACTTTGTTTTTTGACCAACAACTCCCATAGCTATTGGAGCAATCAATTGCATTAAAACACCTGATTTAAAAATATCAAGTCCACTTTGCTGTCCAATTACTTGTGCCGCTTCTAATTGACGGTTACCTAATAAGTGACTTATGATTCCAGCACCATTCATTGTCTTAGGGTTATTTACTTTCTTTTGACCGCTTAAAACACCCATCAAGTCTCCTAAAATACCACCATCATGGTCCTTCTCGATTGCTCCAAAAAGGCCACCACCTCTTTCTTGACTAGAAGCATCTTTCGACAATGCACTAACCAATAGCTCAGAAATAATTTGTGATGCAGCTTTAACTTGGTTAGGATCTTGTGCCCTAGCTTGCTTTGATAATTGGATGATTACATCATCAGAAAGGTGTCTTCTTAAATCGTTGATCAAATTTGTCATTAATATGTTTGTTGTAAGAAATTAAATATCCACTCTCCGCAAATAGAAAGTGTATAATAAATAAGCACTATTACCCTTATAAAAGTTCCATACTTACCACTAAATAATTTTATTACAACTTGACTTCAAGCTCATAAAAGAGTATTCAACTTTATAAATTCAATATATCCAGGTAAGCTGTTTTAAATATTCCTGTGGAATCAGATCTGAAATAAACATTTTTATTACCTGAACTTGTAAGTACAAAATCGCTATCGTCTTTTTTATAAATATCAATAACCTGTTCACTTTTTTCTCCTGAAATCAAAATCAAACGAGCTATCCTATTTGATGCATTAGGTTTAAAATCAATAATTTCATTACCCATCAAATTTACCAAACCTTGAACCGCTCTTGTCGTTTTTAAGGAATCCAACATCTTGTTATTCTCATCAACCCAATGATTAGAAAGATCCTTCTCAATTGTAATCTTTATATCATCACTAATAAGCTTCACCGTCGATAAATCATCAATACTCAAGTCATTAACCAACCTTTTATTCCTGAAGTCATTAAATTGTTTTTCATAACTCATACTTAAAAATCCATCAACCACATAAATATCATTTTCATCTGCCAATCGCATATACGTTTTAGCACTTCTTGTATTTTGATTAAAATTAAATCTACCAACATAAAACCCACTTAACAATTTATTGCCAGTATACAACTCTATTTTCTTCCCTGAATTATCATCAACTTCATATTCCGACCACTTAGATTCATTTTTTGAAATTAATTGCAAAGCTTTAATATTTGTAGTAGGTGATAACAATGCATTCACTGAACTAGAAGTTGCTGTTATTTTTAGGCTACCATCATCTGCTTCCCAGAAACCTCCGTTTCTCTCAATTGTAATTTTTGCTGCGGTGCCTTTAGGATAAAACACTATCTTATCAACAGCAGATGTATCAATATTTACCAACACATCCTTAAAACTTTTAACTTGAGGTTTGTTCAATATTTTACTTACTAAAAACATCGCCATTAAACCTATAAATAAAAGCCCAAGTATTTTATTATTAAACTTCATCTTTTTTTGAAATTCTAATTTATTATTTATAAAATGTAATCAGTTGTCATCCTTTTAATCCTTAGGTTTCTATTTTTCTGATTTTTATAAAATCCTAATATTAAAACCAGAAGTATAGGTATTAAAAAATTACCCCATTTGTAAAGTGATACTTTGCCCTCTTCAATTTCATCTAGTGGTCGTGATGTTACACCTTTTGTGCGCAAATCTATAAGCCCTGTATCATCAGAAAGCCAATCAACACTATTAACCAATAGACTGAAATTATCAGAATTGCTTCTGGCATTCCTCCCTTGTGAAATTGGAAAATCTGCATCTCCAAAAAGTATCAATTTCCCCGAATTACCAATTCCTGCCAAATCACCTTCAAAAATAGCGGCTATTGTTTTTGGTCCATCCGGAAAATCAGATTGCCTCCATTTTTTTTGTATATCAAATCTTAAAGGTGGCATTTGAGATACTGAACTTGAAGAACTCACAACTAACGGAATCATAGTATTTGATCCAGTATTTTCAATCGAACTAGCAAATGGAAAAGCTATTTGTTCTATACCTTGAGTTATTGGATGATCAGGGAATTTATTTACCATTGGGAAATACGGAAATTGCACTTGCGATTGAAAAGAAAAAAGTCCTTGCTGTTGTTTTACTCCAATTGTACTGCATTGTGCGTCAAGGACAAAATCTCCATTCAGTTTGATCCCTTTTGTTTCTAGCCATATATCAACTTGTGTATTCATAGCACTACCCTGCTGTGTTTGAAAATCACCGTTTACATTATTAGTAGCTAAGCAAACATTTCCTCCTCCTGCCAGATAATTATCCAATAGAGCAAAGTGCTGTGCAGGAATTGAATCAACTGGTTTAACCATCAATATCGTTTTCATTCTTAAAGGAATCTCTACCGCATTAGACAAATCAACAGTTTCTATGTCATATAAGACACTCAACTCTTTGTACACTTCCTTTAAATCTTGAGCTTGCAATTCGCCATGTCCTGCAATAAAACCAATGGAGGGCTTATCATTTACAGATAATTTTTTAACAGCAGTTGTCAATTGATATTCCATTGGTCCTTCAGGCTGAATAAATGGAAGAATTTCCTGCGATTCGCCTGCCTTTAGCATAGCTCCCATATAAGCTCTTTTTTGTATCGCCTTGTCTTTTTCACGGACATTTATTAACAAAGGCTGAATTCCGTTTTGTGTTGCCTCCTGTTCTTTTTGTGGATCAGATGCCGGATCAATAAACTCGAAATTTAACAAGCCATTTGATCTCCTGTTGAATTCAATTAATAAATCTTTGAAATCAGTTTGGTTCTTGGCATATTGCGGAGGCAAATCATCTGTAAAATAAGAAGTGATTGTAATCGGTTCTTCAAGGTTTTTTAAAATATTAATTGTGGCCTCGCTCAAGGTATAGGTCTTATCAGCCGTCATATCCATTCTAAAAAACAAATCATTGGATAAGAAATTTATAATAACAATAATTCCAACCACTAGTAATATAGATATTGTACTCTTTTTCATTTTCTAAATTTTAATGGTTTATTACTTACGTTTTCCAACAATATACTCTGACATAAAAATGCCAAGAAAAGCAATTGACAAAAAATAAACAATATCTTTTGTGTCAATAACGCCTCTGGAAATACTATCAAAATGATTACTCAGACTCAAAGTATTAAATACATCAGCAATCCAACCACTGCTGCTACTGGCCATAATTCCAAATAGGAACTGAAACATTACGCCTAGCAATAATGCCAAGAGAAAAGCAACTATTTGATTATTTGTAATACTACTTGCAAATAATCCCACGCCTATATAAGCCCCACTTACCAATAACAAACCAAGATAGCCACATAAGGTGGCGCCATGATCAAAGTTTCCAAGTTGACTAACAGTAATGTAATAAGGAAGTGTAAATAACAATGCTATAGAAACCATTAAAAATGCAGACAAAAATTTGCCAAGCACCATCTCTCGATTAGTAACATTTTTAGTTAGCAGCAATTCAATAGTTCCTGATTTTTTTTCTTCTGCCAGCAATCGCATTGTTATTGCAGGTATAAAAAAGAATAAGGTCAAATTTGCAATGCTGAAGAAAACTTTCAGGTCTGCTTGCTTTCGAAAAAAAACATCGCCGTTACCGCTTAACCAAGTAAAAAAACCTGTAAAGCCCAAGAAGGCTATTAATAAAATATAAGCCACTAAAGAATTAAAATATGATGACAATTCTCTTTTGGCAATTATCCAAGTAGGGTTCATCTCTAATTATTTTTTAATTTACTGTTAAGTCTCGGAATATATCTTCCAATTTGGTTTCAAAAGGAATCATTTCTGTTAGCACCCAATTGTTTTTAGCACACAGACGAAAAACTTCCTCATTTGAGGTCATATCCATTTTTGATTGTATCTCAAATCGAGCTTGTTCTATATCTGCAAACTCAGCAGTTTGCACAGTACTCAATTGATTTAGACTTTGCAATACAACATCAAGATCAGAACCTAAGATTCTTACCTTCAGTACTTGTCCTCCTTGTGCTGTCTTTCTCAAAGTATCAGCAGTGCCATCAGCAACAATTTTACCACGATTAATAATCATTATACGATCACATGTAGCTTCTACTTCAGGCAAAATATGTGTAGACAATATAACTGTCTTAGAGCTCCCGAGTGTTTTAATTAGTTCTCTAATTTCAACAATCTGATTGGGATCTAAACCTGTAGTAGGTTCGTCTAAAATCAATATTTCCGGATCATGAATCATGGCTTGTGCCAATCCAACTCTTTGTCGATATCCTTTTGATAACTCTGATATTTTCTTATGTTTTTCTATATTCAATCCGCACATTACAATCATCTGTTTGATTCGATCATCTACTTTCGACTTCGGTACACCTTGTAGCTCAGCAGCAAACTTCAAATAATCCATAACAGGCATGTCTTCATATAGAGGATTGTGTTCGGGTAGGTATCCAATATGCTTTTTCATTTCATGTTGGGTAATTGATTTTCCATCTATTTTTATATCACCTTCGTCAATGTTAAGATAATGGGTAATCATTTTCATGGTCGTTGACTTTCCTGCTCCATTTGGACCCAAAAAACCAAGTATTTCTCCTGTCTTTACTTCAAAGGAAATATCATCAACAGCTTTCTGAACACCATAACGTTTTGTTACATTTTCAATTTTTATATTCATATTTCGAATCTTTATAAAATCTTGAAATTATAATTTTTTCAAGCTTCTTTTATTTGAATTTTAGAATAAAAGTTAATACTGATTACTCTTCAATCGAATTTACTGCAAAAATAAAAAAATGATTTTTTATTTTCATAACACAATAACAAAAATTTAACATTAATCAATGTCGATTTTATACCGATACAGTACAAAATTGCTTTTATATGTCTCACATTATTTTAACTCTAATAATTACTTTTGCTATGACCGCAGATCAAAAGCCAACTCTAATTTCTGTGGGTGACCCAATATGCTCTTGATCTTATGGTATCGCTCCAGAATTAGGTAATGTAAAATCTCACTTTGGGAATAAAATTTATTACTAGGTTTTACTAGGTAGATTGGAACCTTACAATACTCAGTACATGTCTGTACTAAGAGACTTTTTAAAAGACTATTGACAATACGTTAATGAAGCCAGCAGTTAACTTTTTAATTATAATATTTTAAAGGAAACTGAAATTATTTACGATACAGAACCTCCATATCGAGCAGTCATTGCCGTAAGACAAATAGACGAGACTAAATCTTTATCTTTTTTTAAAGAAATGCAATTTGCATTTTATCGGGATAATAAAAATATGCATTTGGTAGAATCCTACTTTGATGCCCTGAATGAAGTTGCTATTGACAAAAAACAATTTACATAATTGTTTAGCTCAGATAAACTCAAAAGCGATGTCAGAAAATATTTTGAAAAAGTCAGTTCTTTGGATATAAATAGTTTTCCTACAATTTTAATTAAGACAGGTTATGAATATACTGTTGCGGTAAGAGGATATGCATAATCTGCCGAAATGATATATAGTATTAATAGTTTTTTATAAAAAAACAGCTTGTATTAAGACTAAATAAATATACAATTCCTTCGCCTACTCCACATCACTTTGCTTAAAGTAACATACTCGCCTAATCGACTCTCAACTGCTTATACTGCACCACAATCACTTAAAAGACCCTTCTTAAATTTTACTTCGACAGTAATAATTTTTATAAAACCATCTTTAACTGATACTAAATGTTTTTCATTTGACAGATATCTCTTTCACAAAACTTAATAAAGTAATCCTGAATGGATCGTCCTAAATAGTATTCTACCTTATCAGTTTGCTATCCATTCTTTTTAACGATTTCACATGTAATTACTGACGATCCATTTACACTTTTTTGATCTGGTGTTTTAATGTGTAAGATGGGCTCAGGTTTATTAGTGTTGCATGTCGCAAAGGCACATGCGTGTGTTATAATGAAAACTAAAGAAAAGAAGGTTTTTAACCTTCCTTTCTGTTTATCACTTTATGATTCTGTAGTTTCATCTTTTGGCTCGTCGACTTTTTTATCTTGGCCATTATTTTTAACTAAAGATTCAGGCAAACTCATTCCACTCTGCTGGAGGAAGTCATTAAGTTGAGGCATCATTCCGTACAATCCTTGTACAAAATTTCCTACGCCTTTTCCACTACCGTTATCATAAACAACAACTTTATCTATTTCTAAATCTTTTATAGCGTTGGTTTGAATTTCAGCCAAGCCATTCAATTTATCAATCATCAAGTAACCAATAGCACTTTGTGGATCCCCATTCGATGCATCAACCAATCTTTGAAAACCTTCCGCTTGTTTGGTCAACAATGCTTCTTGACCTTTGGCTTCTGCCATATACTTAGCTAAGATAGCATCAGCTTCACCCTTTGCGATTTCTCTTTGCCTTTCTGCTTCTGCTTGTGCGGCAATTACTGCTTTTTGTTTAGCTATATCTGCATCA
>Ga0206131_10005682_pt1 | contig 13040 bp, 11 predicted proteins | sample Helgoland_Spring_FD_148636 | JGI IMG/M metagenome (GOLD analysis project Ga0206131, IMG submission 148636) | Pelagic subsurface seawater microbial communities from Kabeltonne, Helgoland, North Sea - Helgoland_Spring_Bloom_20160517_1 | ecosystem: Environmental > Aquatic > Marine > Epipelagic ...
CATCTTTAAAAAACTTTGATATATTCTAGAAAATTCTCCAAAGTGGAAGAGTGAATGAATATTTTTTTTATATAAATTTAAATTCTTAGAAACACTTTTGGTATCTGATTTTATATATTTTATTCTTCTATTTTTGATTTCATTTTTTTTACTACCTGTGGAATAATTATCTAAACTTATTATGTTAAACTTAGTTTTATTTATAAGATATTTAATTAAGTTTGAGCCAATAAAACCTACTCCTCCAGTTACTACTATATAATTTTTTTTCATTTATTAGATTTAGAGAAGTATGATTTTAAAGTTAATTCAAACCCATCATCTAAATTAATTTTGGGTTTCCATCCATAACTTGAAGCTATTGAATTATCTATAATTTTTCTTTTTGTTCCATCTGGTTTAGATTTATCTAGAATAATCATACATTTATAATTAATTTTTTTTAAAATAAATTTTGCATATTCAAGTATACTTTTTTCATGACCAGTTCCAATATTGATTAATGAATCTTTTGTTTTTTTATTTAAAAAATAAATACACGCATCAGCCAAATCATCTACATACATTAATTCTCTTTTAGGTTTGCCCGACCCCCATAATGTTAATTCACTTTTTTTATTTTTTTTTGCTGCTAAAGCTTTAACAATTAAAGCTGGGAAAAAATGTGATGTTTTAAGATCATAATTGTCATTTGGACCATATAAATTACATGGCATTAAGCATTTATAGTTGGTTTTATGTTGGAAATTATAACTTTCACACATTTTAATACCAGCAATTTTTGCAATTGCATAAGGCTCATTTGTTTTTTCTAGTTCGCCATTTAATAAATATTTTTCTTTAATTGGTTGTTTGGAGTTTTTTGGATAAATGCAGCTAGAGCCTAAAAAAATTAACGATTTTATTTTATTCTTATAACAAGCATGAATAATATTATTTTGAATTGCTAAGTTGTCATAAATAAAATCAGCTTTATATTTATTATTTGCATAAATGCCACCTACATGGCCAGCAGCATTGATAACTGCATCAATTCTTTTTTTTTGAAAAAATTTAAATACTTCTCTTTGATCTCTTAAATCAACCTTATTCCTTATAATTGTAATAATGTTTTTATAACCATCATTAGTTAATCTTCTAATCACAGCAGATCCTACTAAGCCCTTATGGCCTGTTACAAATATATTACTTTTTTTTGTTAACATGGATTATTTTAAATTCTTCTGCCACCATATCTTGTGCTAATGATTTAATATTATATAGCGGTTTCCATCTCAATTCTTTTCTAGCTTTACTAGAATCTCCAAGCAAAGAATCTACCTCCGTTGGTCTAAAATATTTTTTATCTATAGATATAATAACCTTGCCATTCCAATATGCCTTTTCATTAATTCCTTTACCTTTCCAATAAATCTTCATTTTTAAAATATCACATATTAAATTTACAAAATATTTAACACTGTATTGCCTGCCTGAAGCAATGACATAGTCTTTAGGGTTTTTTCTTTGAAGCATTTTCCACATAGCCAATACATAATCCTTAGCATGCCCCCAGTCTCTTTTTGAATATAAGTTTCCAAGATAAAGATTTCCAGTTCCAGAAAGTGAAATTTTACATAATGCAGATATGATTTTTTTAGTAACAAAAGTTTCACCTCTCAAAGGGCTCTCGTGATTAAATAAAATTCCATTACAGGCAAAAATATTATAAGCTTCTCTGTAATTTACTGTTATCCAGTGAGCGTATAATTTTGCAGCAGCATAAGGGCTTCTTGGGTAAAAATTTGTTTTTTCATTTTGGGGTGGCTTTGAAGCTCCAAACATCTCTGAAGTTCCAGCTTGATAAAATTTTACTCTATTTTTTATTCCAAGAGTTAATATAGAATCCAAAATTCTTAATGTTCCTAATGCATCAACATTTGTTGTATACTCAGGCAATTCAAATGATATTCCCACATGTGATTGAGCTCCTAAGTTATAAATTTCATTAGGATTAATTTTTTTTATTGTCTTAAGTACAGATAAAGAGTCTGTAAGGTCACCGTAATGTAAATAAAAATTTGTTTTGCCATGTAAATCCTTATAAATATCATCAATTCTTTCAGTATTAAAAGATGAGCTTCTTCTTTTTATACCGTGAACAATATAATTTTTTTTTAATAATAATTTTGCAAGATATGCTCCATCTTGTCCTGTAACACCAAAAATTAAGGCAATTTTTTTCATATATTAAATATTTTTATATTAAATTAATTTATTTTTCTCCTTAATATAATTTTTATTATATATATTTTTTTTCGTTAAGATACCTGGAATTTTAATAGAAAGTTTATATATCAAAATAAATAGAAAAAAAATGTTAAACCTTTTGTAAAGAATTTCAAAATCTTCTTTTAATTTTATAAAAAAATACTTTTTTGAATTACTCAAACCTTGATCATCCATATAAATAAAAAAATTATTAAAATATTTTCCCTTAAAATTGTGACAAAGTTTAAATAAATAATCCATATCAGCTGAAATTTTAAATTTTTCGTCATAAAAAATTTTATTTGGTATATGTTTTTTAATGCACAAAGAGGTGTGAGCTATTTTTAAAAAATTTAGCTTATCATCATTTTTTGATGGTATTTTCCAGACTCTTGAAACATTTTTATTATTTTGATTATAAAATAAAATATTAGAATAATAAAAATCATAATTCTTATTCTTATCTATAGATTTTGATAATATACTTAAACAATCTTTCGAATAGAAAAAATCACCTGAATGCAAGACTATAAAGTATTCACCTTTTGCTTTTTTAAAAGATTTATTAAGGGCATCATAAACACTTTTATCTTTTTCTCTGAAATATAAAGTTTTTTTATTTGATATCTTTTTTAGGAATTCACTTGTTCCATCTGTTGACTCTCCATCGAATATTATGTGCTCATAATCTTTGAACGATTGATTTTTTAAACTTTTAATTGTTAGTCCTATTTTTGATATTTCATTTTTTACAACTGTAATAATACTAAATTTCATTTTTAATAAGTTTTTTTGATAACAAAACTAAATATTTTTAAACATTAACTTTTAATTGAATAAACAATTATTGCTTTTAAAGCTATAAAAGCATCTCTAAGGCCTATCTTTTTTCCTTCTTCATATGATCTTCCATTGTAACTAATTGGTACTTCAAAAAATTTAAATTTTTTTTTAGCTAGTTTTATTGTAACTTCTGGCTCAAATGAAAAACTTTTTTCAACAAGTGTAATACTTTTCAAAGCTGAACTTTTAAAAACTTTATAACCAGTTTCCATATCTGTTAAATTTAAATTTGTAAAGATATTACATATAAAAGTTAAAATTTTATTTGCTAAATAATGCCAAAAAAAATGAATTCTAATATATTTTCCTCCTCCTAAAAATCTTGAGCCATACACAATATCTGCATCTGTCTCAAAAAATGGTGTAAGTAACTTATTATAATCTGCAGGATCATATTCTAAATCTGCATCTTGTATAATAAGAATATCACCATTAGTATTCTTAATTCCAGTACGAATAGCTGCGCCTTTACCCTGATTGCGATCATGCAAAATAATTCTAAATTTTTCATTTTTAGAAAACATTTCAAGTTTTTTTTTAGTCCCATCATTAGAACAATCATCCACAATAACTATTTCATAATTAGAAAATTTATAGAATTCTAGATTTTTTAAAACTTTATTTATAACCAAATCAATAGAGCTGATCTCATTATAACAAGGTATTAATATGGAAAGTTTAAAATTTTCTTTATCAAGCATCTAATTATTTTCTGATAAAAACAAATAACCATTAATGCTATTTGATTTTATTTTTTTATTACTACATACAAAAGGAATATTCCAACATAACCTTCCCTGCCATCCATTTTTCATATTTTTTTCAATATCTACATAATATATATCTAGAGAGCTATTACTATTCTCTTTATCAAAAATATACAAATTTTCAATTTTTTGAATACCAAAAAAAATTTGGTCTTTTTTTAAAATTCTGTCAAGATTTTTCAAAAAAGAAAAGCAAATACTAATAATCAAAAAAATCATAAATATCTTTTTTGTAATAGGTTTGTTTGAAAAAAAAGGTGAGATTATTAATAAAATAATTGTTAAGAAAAAAGGAACAGCAAACCTATAAACAGGGGAAAAAGATAACCAAAAAATTAATCCACAAATTACAAATGTTGTTAAAAAAAAACTCACATAGTTAAATGAATAATAAGAAGTTTCTTTTTTTTTAATCATAAAAAAAATTATAAAAAAAGGAATTAACATTGTAGAAATATGCTCCAAAATTTCTAAATAATTTCTTCTTAGCCAATAAGGAAACCAATTAAAATTTTGTAAGTAAACAGCACTTGTCATTGTATTCTTTGCTTCAGCATAACTTTTATTTATATATTCAAGAATACCTTTAATTTCCAAAAAATCTTGACTGAACCAATCAACATCTAAGCAACTTAAATTTGTTGGGAAAAAAAAACAACCCGTATATATAAATTGCTGAATATAATAAACTAAAGTTACAAAAAATATTAATATGTATTTGACTTGAAAATATTCCTTTTTAAATATTTTAAAATTTTTTAAATATAATAAAATTGTTAATAAAATAATTGGAAAAGAACTAAGCTTAATAAGTATAGAAAAAACTGCAAAATTAGTATTTAAAAAAAAATAATTTTTTTTATTATCCAGGTCTTGTGTTTCAAAAAACTTTATAAAATAGAAAATTGCAAGATTTGAGTATAGTGAGGAAGGTAAGTCTACACCAAATTCAGAAATCCTAGTAAATTTCAAAAGATAGTAAAATATAAGAACTATAGAAAATAAATTAGACAATCTCCAATCTTTAGAATTTAAGAAATTATGAGTTAAAAATAATATAAAACATATAAAAAGAATGAATGTAGGTAGTGTGAGAAAATCATAATTTTTTGTTTCAGTAAAAAATGACGGATAAACATTTAGCCACATAGAGTTGTATGTGTAAGCTATATTGGAATTGGCTAACCCAAATATTATTTTTTCCTCAAGAAATGATAGTGCATAAGGCAAATGGTAATAACCAAAATCTTCATGATATTTTTGTGTAATAAAAATTGGTATCAAAAATATAATTATTAAAAAATAAAATAATTTTTTTTTGTCAATAGTTATCTTATTTATTTTAAAAAAAATAATACCCAACAATAATATCAATAAATTAACGTAAAAATTTAACTTAAAAAAAAAGTGAAAAAATGTGTTAAAGAACGCTAAAAATATAAATCCCAAAAATAATTTTTCAAAAATGTTAATATTTTTATGGTTATTAAAAACAGCTCCATAACCTGATATAGATAAGGAAGTTAATATAATTAAAAAAAAGAAAAAAATATAATTTAATATTAACATACAATATAAATATTTTATTTTAAAATAAAAATTAATTTAAGCTAAATTTTTCCTTTAAAAAATTTCTTTAATATTCTTCGTTTAAAATACATACCTAGTATTCATTTTTTTATTTTAATGCAAGTAACTCTTATAACATGCACTTAGAATAGTAAAAAAACAATAAAAAATTGTTGTATATCCATATTAGATAAAACTTATGATGATATTGAATATATTATAATTAATAAAACTTCAGATGACAAAATATTATCTACTTCTAAAAAGTATAAAATTAAAAATTAAAAAATTGTTTATAGAAAAATTTCAATGAGGTTGGATGCCCCCCCCCTCAGCCAACAATATTTATTAAAAGAAATTTACTAAATGAAATAAAAGTTAATTATGATGAAAGATTAAAGATATTTTTTTAAATTAATATACAATAAAAATGAAATCTGGTGAAACAAGTAACAAAAATATTAATAATATTATAATTAAAAAGTTGGAAGAATATAAAATCCCTAAAAGAATAAAATAAATTTTTTAAAGGGTATTATTTAAAAAAATTTACCAAAAATTACACAATTTTTTTAATTACTAATTTTTTTTAGAGTAAGTATTGATGGTATGTTTTCACTTAGTAAAATTATTGTATCCATTTCATGATCATAATCAATATCTCTTATTCTATTTTTTTTTAATAAAAGTCTATTAGATGAAATTAACTTTTCAAAATTTTTACCTACTTTAAGAGTATAAATTGAATTTGCTCTTAAAGAAGTTGTCCAAACACATTTATCTTCGCAATGATCGTTTTTTTCAAAATATAGAATTTCACTTATTCCAATTGATGGAGTGTAAAACATTGCTGGCTCAATAAAACCATATTTTAAATGTGATTTTTTAAAAGTATCTATTCCATTATATGGTGATCCATAAGAAGCAATATCCCAGCCATAATTTTTTAATCCATTTTTTTTATCGTTTAGATTGTTAAAATTTATTTCATCACCACCTTTAGGACCATGTTCTGAATTAATAATTATATTGTGATTATTAAGATATCTTAGTCCTTGTGGGTTACGGTGGCCAATAGAAATTATTTTATGTTCTTTAGTTTTTAAATTTATTTGAATAATTTTTCCCAAAAGACTATTTAAATTTTGAGCAACATTTGGCATGCCGGAATAACCAATTGAAAATAAAATATTTCCTTCTTTAAATTTTTCAATTCTTCCACCTGAAAAAATATTATAGTCTTTCCAATACTCATTAGTTTGAAAAAATAAATTAAAATTCAATTTTTTATAATTTATATCAGCCACATAAATATTGATAGTTATACCTTTTTCATCTTTAGTCATCATCGAGATAAAAATCTCATCATCTTGAATAAATAAGTCTCTAATACCAATTAATCTTGAATTTTTTTTACTTATAATCTCATTGATATTATTTGGTATATTTTTAAAATTTAATTTCTCATTTGCTAAATTTTTTTTTTTAAAATAAATAGATTGCCCCTCACCTGAAATCACAAAAATTTTATCTTCAAAAATTTCTAAATAATGCGCCCTTAAAGAATTTGTAATTGCATTCCATCCTAAATTTAAATCTAATCTTTTAAATGGTGTAAAAAAATGATTTAATTTGTAATCTTTATTTCCAATTTTTACAATTTCACTTTTAAATTTTTCACCATTAAATCCTTGTTCATATTTTTTTAATTGTAGCTCCAAAAATTCATTTCTAGACTTTAGATTAGAAACTATAAATAAATTTTCTTTAATTTTTTTAACATAATGTGGAGATATTAATGATTTTAGTGTCAAGACCAATTTGCTTTGTCGGTCATATCCATCTTTTACAAAATTACTTATTATTGAAAATATATAAAGAGAACTTAATAATAATAATGCAATTAATATTATTAATTTTTTTTTTCTATTTAAAAATTTCATTGATTATTTTTTTATTTTTAACTGATACTTTTTTTATACCATTTAAGTGATGATTTTACAATTTGCTCTAAATTATTAAATTTTGGTTTCCATCCAGTGAAATGTTTTAATTTTTTTGGGTTTGCAATTGAAACAACAATATCACTAGCCCTTCTCTTACCAACTTTATATTTAATTTTTTTTTTACTCATCTTATTAAAGGTGTCCAAGATTTGCTTCACTGAAAAACCCTCACCATATCCACAATTTAAAATCTTAAATATTTTTTTTTTGAGTACTAATTTTGCTGCTAACAAATGTATATTTGCTAGATCAACTACATCTATGTAATCTCTCACAGGTGTGCCATCTAATGTATTATAATTATCTCCATTGATAATAAACATTTTTTTTTTTAAACTAGCGGCACATAAATTTAATATCAAATTGTATCCTTTTTTTACATTAAAACCACTTCGTAATTTTTTGTCTACTCCAGCCACATTAAAATATCTCAGTATAATACAACTGATTTCTGATTTGTTTTTTTTAAGGTAATCCTCTAATTTTAACTTAGATTTTGGATAGGCAGACAAAGGTTTTAACTGATCATTCTCATTTACTCTTTTATTTTTATTTCCATAAACTGCTGCAGTTGATGAATAAATAAAATTATTTATTTTATATTTTAAACAAATTTGAAAAAATTTTTTTCCATCTATAAAATTATTTTTATAATATTTTTTTGGATGTTCTATTGACTCTTCATTATTTATAAAAGCTGCAAAATGTAAGACTATATCAAAAGATTTTTTAGCTAAAATTTTTTTTATTTTTTTAGAGTCTGAAATATCGGTTTTAAAAAAAATGGCTTTATTAGGAATATTTTTTTTTATTCCAGTTGAAAGATTATCAATTATAGTTACATCATGACCTCGATCTATAAGAAAATTAGCAACAGTACTACCTATATAGCCTGCTCCTCCTGTTACTAAAGCTTTCATTCTATATTATTTTTTTTAAAATATGAGATTAATGACATGTATAAAATTAAACTTATTAAAAATATATAATAAGTTTCAAAATTTAGTGCTAACATTAGGGTGGGCAACATACAAATTATAATTGTCAAAATAACTGTATAATTATTATTTTTAAAATAATTATTTACTATATGATGAAAGTGATTGAGATCTCCTTTAAAAGGATTTTTTTTATTTAACGATCTGACTATAAACAATCTAAGCATATCAATTGACGGTATTAAAAGAATTATAAAAATTTCATCACCATATAAATAATTATCTAAATATTTATACTGATAAATAAAAGTACAACCTATTATAGAGCTTAAAAGATAGCAGCCTCCATCACCTAAAAACACTTTATTTTTAAAATTCAATACCCCTAAAATTAACAAGCTTATTGTTAATGTTAAAAAGAAAAATGGAAGAAAACTTTTAATAATAAAGACTACAAAAATAAATATGCTAAAAAAAATTAATTGTAAATTTATCCCATCAAACATATTCATTGCATTTGATAATAATAAAAATGAAAAAAGTAAAAATATGACTGAGAAATTATTAAAATAATAAGTTTTTTTTAAAAAAGTAATTTTTATTAATTCTAATTTTATATCAGGAAAAAAAAAGACTACAGCCAAAAAAGAAAGTGCAATAAAAAACAGTTTTAATCTTGGAGAAAGATTTTTAATATCATCAACAGTACCCACGATGTAAAAAAAGGTACTTAATAAAATAACTAAATATAAAAATTCCCCAGTAAAAATTAAATTATCTAAATTTAATAATTTGAAGGAAAAAATAATTAAATAAAGGTTTAGTAGAATTATCAAACCTCCCAATAAAGATATTGGATGTCTATGTTTTTTTAGTTTGCCATCTGGATTATCAAGAAATAATGAAATTTTTGATAATCTGTCAAAATTAAATAAAATTAAAAAATTGAATATTAAAATAAAAATTATTACTAAATAAATTTCCATTATTACTAATTCTTTATTGAAAACTTATATAATTTTGCTGATTTTATTATTTTAAAAAAACTAGATTTCAATTTTTCTTTTCTATAAAAATTTATCAAATTATTTTGACTTTTTTTATTATAAAAAATTGTTGATTTATAAAAATTGGTTAAATCCTCAAGGTGTTTAAACTTCAACTTATTTTGAAAGTTAAAAGTCTGATTTTTAATTTTATTTTTTCTTAAGAAAGGCTCAAGTTTTTTTGTAGAAAAATCTATATATTTTTTAGCTATCTTTGGAAGTGTTTTTTCTTTGGATGCAAACTCCGTTAACGTATGAGGATAGCATGGTGCAGTTATTAAAAACACTCCATTAGGTTTTAAAAATTTAGAACATTCTGTGATAACTTTTATTGGATTTTTTGCATAATATAATGCGTAGGATGAAATAATTTTATCAAAATAAATGTTTTTATTTTTTAAATATTTTGGCACATCATCCATTGATATGCATTTTGTTTTAATATTATTGGTATTTAAATTTTTTTTTAAAGTATTTAAAGATTTATTTGAATAATCTATTGCAAATATTAAGCCTTTTTTTTTAACTATCTTTGATTGTTTAATTACATGATTTCCCACTCCACATCCAAGCTCTAAAATCACATCATTCTTTTTTATCTTGTATCTTTGGAACAACCACTCGGTAAGATCTTTTGATCCTAATTTTTTATTTAAATTTATTCTATTTTGTAAGTTTGATGAAGAAATGGCTCTTTTCTCAACAATAGATAACTGGCTTTTCATACAGAAACTTGATACTACAAAATATTTAAAATTTCTAATAATTAATTATGAAAAAAATATTTGTAGTTGCAGCACACCCAGATGATGAAATATTAGGATGTGGTGGCACATTATTAAAACACATAGATAACGGTGATAAGGTTTATATCCTTTTTGTGTCAGAGGGTGTGTCAGGCAGATATGATAAAAAAGACTCAAAAAAATGTACTATCGAAATTAAAAAAAGACAAGAAATGGCTAAAAAAGCTGCAAAACAAGGAAAATTTGAGATTATAGATTTTTTAAATTTAGATAATTTGCAATTAAATAATTATCCTCACAATTATCTAACAAATATTATTTATAAATATTTTAAAAAATATAAGCCAGATATAGTTTATACTCATTATGAGCATGATTTAAATATCGATCATTATTATACTTTTTATTCAACTTTTGTAGCTTCAAGACCTAACAATGATTTTAAAATAAGAAAATTATTAAGTTTTGAAATACCTTCATCTACAGACTGGAGCATTGGAAATAAATCATTTATTCCTAATTATTTTGTTGATATCAAAAAATATAAATCACAAAAAGAAAAACTTTTAAAATTTTATAAACATGAAATGAGACTTCCTCCTCACTCAAGATCAATTAAAAATTTAAATTCTCTATCAATTTTTAGAGGGGGTATTGTTGGGCTTGATTATGCCGAGGCATTTTTGGTGAATAGAATTATTGATTAGAAATATCTAATTTTTAATCTTATTAGAAATTTAGGTAAAAAATAGATAATTATTAATTTTAATTTTAAATAATTTAAAGGATATTTGAGTATTGCAAAAATTATATTTGGTGTTTTTTTATTTAGTAAAAGATTTATTATTTTCAAATACTCAAGACGTTCTAAAATTTTAAATTTATTTCTTTTAAAATAAATTTTTTTATAATCTTGAGTATTTACCCAATACTTAAATTCTTTATAAAAAGCTTCTCTATTATTGTGAGTATAATTATGTTGATGAATTCTTATATAAGTAAATTTATTTTGAAAACCCATACCTTTATATTTTTCTGAAATTCTTATAATACTGTCATAATCTCCAATTATATTGTACTTAGAATTAAATTTATAGGATTTAATTATTTTACTTTTTATAATTATTGTGCTGAGTTTTAAAAAATTAAATTTTAATAATTTATCTAATATAAAACCAGAAGGAATATTATTTTTTGAAAAGGTTTTTAATCTTTTATTTTTTTCATAATAATGATAACAATTAGAATAACTAAACCCATATTCTTTAGACGATTTAAAAAAACTTTTTCTAGAGCTTAAAAAATTTTTTTCCCACCAATCATCTGAGTCTAAAAAAGCTATAAATTCACCATTACATTTTTGAAGAGCATAATTTCTAGCTTTGTATAGGTTGATTTTTTTTTTAGTCTTAAAATATTTAAATCTTTTATCATTTATACTTTTAAATATTTTTGAAGTAATGTCTGTTGAGCAATTATCTACAAATATAACCTCAAAATTCTGATATTTTTGAATTAATATTGAATTTAAAGTTTTTAAAAGATAATTTTCACCATTGAAACAATTTACAATTATACTAACTAAATTTTTTTTCATTTCTAAATTTAAAATATAAATAAAACCCTAATGGATAAAAGTAAATCATTGAAACCCAATTGTTAAAAAAATTTCCGGTAGGTATTAATGGCCAAAAATTGACAAAAATAGAACATAATATTACGTTTTCTGCGACCATATATTTATCAAATTGTTTTTCGTTATTAATTTTTTTTTTACATCTAAATATTTCTATTGAAAGATATAAAAAACCTATAATTAAAAATAAAAAGCCAATAATACCATTTGAAGTTAAAATTTGAACATATGTATTATGAGGATGTGTAGAACAACCATCATTATTTTCCAATATATATACTTTATTTCTACATAAATATCTAAACCCTTTAGGACCAGTCCCTAATATAGGAAAATCTTTGAAAATTTTATAAGATAGTAAATAATGACCATGATGATCATGAGAAAAAATATAAACCTTATTAAAAAGTTTTTTTTTATATTTTCCATATTGTTCTTCACCTTTTCCTGTTAATTGATTATAAGTTTTTGCAAACATTCTTGTCGAAGGGTTTATTTCATCAGATATTCTAAATTGAGAAACTATGAATGAGAAGAATATAGAAAAAATTGTAATAATAATAATAAATTTTCTTAAATACCTATTTGAAAAAAAAATAGTTGTAAAAAATAATATTAGTAAAAAAAAAGACGATCTTTCTCCAGTTAAATAAATAGTTACACAGATGAGTGAGATAACTAAATAGTAAATAACATTTATTTTTTTGTAGAAAAATTTATCATTCAAAATAATACAAATCAAAAAAAAAGGTAAAGTTCTCAGTAAAAACCCACCTAAGATAAGTTCTTCACCAAAAAAACTAGAAATACGACTAGAAATTACATTATAACCTAATATATTTTTTCCAAAAGAAAACTGAATTAATGAGTCTATAATTATAATCGATAAAAAAATAATATAAAAAATCAATATTTTCTTTGAAAATAAGTCATATTTTGTAAGAGCATACCAAATAGCTATAGAAAACAAAGGAATGCGAAAATATAAAATACCAGATTTTGCATAATCATAGTTATAAAAATTTATTAAAGTTGAAATCAAAGTAGATAAATAAAAAATAAAAAAAAATATTACAAATTTATTTTTATAAAAATGAAATTTATTCTCTTTATGAATATAATATAATGCAAATGAAACTAATAAAATTAAATAAACTTCAGAAATTAATGGGCCCAACAATAAAAATAGTGGAAATATTAAGACACCATACCCAAAAAAATATTTAAAAATGCTTGGAC
>Ga0206131_10005688_pt1 | contig 13026 bp, 11 predicted proteins | sample Helgoland_Spring_FD_148636 | JGI IMG/M metagenome (GOLD analysis project Ga0206131, IMG submission 148636) | Pelagic subsurface seawater microbial communities from Kabeltonne, Helgoland, North Sea - Helgoland_Spring_Bloom_20160517_1 | ecosystem: Environmental > Aquatic > Marine > Epipelagic ...
TATCAAACAATAAGTTATTTTAAATAAAAATTATGAGTGAATTTACGTTACCTACAGAAATTGTGGAATTACCTTCAAAAGGTCTACTATATTCTGAAGAATCAGGACTAAAAAGCGGTAAAATAGAAATGAAATACATGACCGCAAAAGAAGAAGACATTTTAACTAACCAATCTTATATTTCAAAAGGAACAGTTTTAGACAAATTAATGCAATCATTAATTGTATCTGAAATTGATTATAATGAATTATTGGTTGGAGATAAAAATGCAGTTATGGTTGCTGCTCGTATTCTAGGGTATGGATCAGAATATAAAATTACCTATTTAGGAGAAGATGAAACAATTGATTTATCTTTATTAGAAAATAAAGAAATAGATGAATCTCTATTTAAGGAAGGAAATAATAGCTTTGAATTTACACTCCCTTACTCAAAAAATAAATTAACTTTTAAACTTTTAAATAGTAAAGATGAAAAAAATATTCAACGTGAATTAGAGGGTTTAAAAAAAATAAACAAAGATAACTCTCCCGAACTTTCAACTCGTTTAAAGTATATGATTACTTCTGTGGAGGGGAAGACAGAAACAAAAGATATCCGGCATTTTGTTGATAACTATCTTTTAGCTAAAGATTCAAGAGAATTAAGAGCATATGTTAAAAAGATTCAACCCGATGTTGATCTAACTTTTTTTCCCCTTGGAGAAAGCAATAGAGTCACTATCCCAATTGGGGTTAGTTTTTTTTGGCCTGACATCTGATACAGTTCCCCAAGCTAGAGCAGCTATTTTTAAACAAATTCATCAAATTGTATTTCACGGGAATGGTGGATACGACTGGAAAACAGTCTATAATATGCCAATTTGGTTACGTCGTTTTACTTTTAACGAAATTCAAAAGTATTATGATGATGAGAAAAAATCTTATGAAAATAAGAGTAATGGATCAAAAACTGTAATTGATGAAAATGGTCAAGTTAAAGCACCACAATTTTTAAAAGGCAACCAAGGTAAACACCCTGTTAAATACAATTAAAAATTTTATTTTTAAATATTTATAACAAAATATTCATAGATGACACTTGGTGAACAATTAGAAGAAGCAAATCAAAAAATTCAAAAGTTAAGAGGTGAGTTATCGGGCCTTACTAAAAAGAAAGCACCCCTTTTTGATGTAAATAACATAGAAGAAGCTGAAGCTGCTATAAGCACCCTCCGCAGCTCTATCTCAGATGTAAGAAAAAAAGTTGATGAAGCAAACGAGGGATTTGTTGATATAGAAAATAGTCTTAAAAAAGTTAACGCTGAATTTTCAAAAGGAGATTCTCATTTAAATCAAGCAAATAAATCTTATAGACAGATTGCTAGTGTTGTAAGTCAACTTGCAAATGAGCAAAGAGGTTTTAATGATTTAACCCATAAAGAATTAATAAACCTAAAAGCAAAAAATAAATCAGCACAAGCTCAAGTTAGATTCCAAGCTAAAGCCCTAGCACAAGAAAAAGGGATAACGGATATTGCAAATACAAATTTAAACCTCCGAGAAGATCTTTCTAAAGAAGAAAGAGCTATGCTCTCTGCTCTTAAGGCTAACTTCCAGGAATTTGATAAAGTAAATAGTGCCCTAGATGAAAGAATAAAAAAATCTAGTATCTTTTCAGATTCTATAAAAAAATATAAAGGAGTAATCCAAAACGCTATGGCTAGCCCTTTAACTGCCGTTGCAGGTATATTTACTTTTTTATTCAAAACTGCTATGGATGCCGATAAAGCTATTGGTAAAATGGGAAAAGACTTAAATATAGGACACGATGCTGCTTTACAATTAGATAAAAGATTTCAAAATTTTGTTCATAGTTCTCAAGATGGTTATATCACCCAAGCTCGAATGACCGAAGCTATGACAGAGATGAATAGTGAGATGGGAACTACTCTTAACCTTTCTGACCAGCAATTAACTAATATGTCTAAACTTAGTAGATTTTCGAATATAAGTTTTAAAGACCAAGCTAAAATGCTTAAAACATCCAAAGCATTAGGAGAAACTTATGAGGGTTATGTAAAAAGTATGATGGGTACTATTAAGGCCCAAAAATTTGAAAATAATTTAGCATTAAATGCTAAAAAAATAATGTTAGATGTAAATAATGCATCTGATAGAACAAAAATATCTATTTCTGGTGGTAGTGAAGGTTTAGCAAAAGCTGCTGTTGAAGCCGCAAAATTAGGAACTAACCTAGATGGGGTAGCAGGAATAGCTGATAATTTATTAGATTTTGAGCAATCTATTACAAATGAGCTTGAAGCTGAATTATTAACAGGAAAAGATTTAACTTTAGAAAAAGCAAGACAAGCTGCTTTAAATAATGATTTTGCTACTGTAGCTTCAGAAATTAATAACCAATTAGGTAGTGCAGCAGAATTTGGAGAAATGAACCGGATTCAACAAGAAGCTATGGCAAAAGCTGTTGGTATGACAGCTGACCAATTAGGTACTATGCTTATTGAACAAGAAGCCATAAAAGCTGTAGGAGGGGATTTAAATGATAAAGAAAAAGCAGCATATGAAATGGCTAAAGAAAAATATGGTGCTGAAAAAGCTGCTGAAATGTTAAAAAATAAACAACTAGGCCAGTTAATGAAAGAAAAAGATTTAGCAGATGAAAAAGCTGCTGCCCAAGAAAGATTTCAAGCAGCACTTGCAGGACTAGCTACGGCTTTTATTCCATTTTTTGAAATGTTACTACAAGTAGCCAATGTTATTATTCCTTTAATAGCTATTGGTCTTGAACCTGTACGAATGGCTATAAATGGAATTTCTGGATTACTTTCAGGAAATGTTGAAAGTTTGAGTGCTATGGAGATAACAATGGGGGCTATTGGTGGATTAACATTGATTTATCTTGGATATATGAAAGCAATAAAAATCCACAAAGCAGTTATGGCCGGAATAGATAAAGCAGGTATAGCATTAGAAGGTGCTAAAAAAATAGGAATCTTGGCTACTATAGGAGCATATACCGCACAATTAGGAGTTCAATTAGGAATAATGAGTGCCGCTATGGCAACAAACGCTGCTGTAACTTTTGGAATAGGAGTAGCAGTAGCTGTTGCAGCTGCAGCTGCAGGTTATGCAGCTGTTAAAGCCCTAACAGCTGATGATATGATGTCACAAGGTCAAGGAAGTAGTGGTTATGGTAAACGCACCCTATTCGGTCCTGAAGGGGCAATTCAACTGAATAATAAAGATACTGTTATAGCAGGAACAAATTTATTTGGAGATGATGTAAAATCTGAACCTGGTAAATCTACCGAAATGGCAGATAAAGGTGAAATTCAAATAAAAAGTAATAAAGAAGGAAGTGATAATATGTCTTCTGTAGTATCTGCTGTAAGTACTTTAGGAGCTAAAATAGATGCCTTAGCATCTAGACCCATAAGTGTACAAATAGATGGAAAAGAAGTAATTAAAGCTACAACAGAACAAAATCCTAATGAACAAGGTAATGCTATAGGGGTAAATAATTATGAAATCCAATAACATATAATATTTATAATAAAACAACAATCATGGGAATTTTAAACAAACTACAAACAGAAGGATCTAACCTAAGTGAATTTGATGGAACTACACCACCAATAATAAATGAAGATACATCAGAATCAAACCTTCATAATACTTACTCTTTAAATGGTAACCCTACTTTATCTGGATATCCTTCACCCTCACAATTGGATTTAGATGGAGTTACACCTCCAAAATATTTAGATAACTTACCAGAGTAAAATAAAAAATGGGTCTTTTAATAAAATTAAATAATGGGGACACCTCATTCAAATCTCTTAAATTTGGTCAAGATAGACCTGGAGGAGGGGATAGCGGACAACCCTATGTTCAAACCTCAATTAAAGGACAAGCTGAAAATACAGCTATTGATGGAGATGGAATAATTAGAGGTGGTTTAACTGCCCCATCTAGAGCACTTGAAGATGCTAACCGTTTATCTAGGTATTTATTTGATTTTAAAAATCCTAATGGTTTACTTTTTACTGCAAAACAAAATTTACTTTCAAGAATTGCTGCAAAACCTGAAACAGCTACAGGTCCTGCCTATGGTGGGTTTACTAAATCAAGAACAGTTTTAGGATTTGGTTCTGAGGTTAATGATGCCTTTACAGAAGGCAACGGTGCTTTTAATGAAGGTATTTATACCCCTTTATCTACTATAATGCAAGCTCAAGTTGGTTACTTAGGCCAACACGTGAATAAAATGGGACTTGACCCTACAGGCAATTTCCCAGACGCTTCTATTAAAAAATATAGTGATGTAGTATTTGAAAAAAATAAAGCTGAAAGAAACGGACAAGGTCCTATTCGAAGTATTATTCCTTTTAATCTTATAAGAAAAGAACAACAAGCAGGTAGACAACTTGAACGTGCTAGTCTTCAACAAAGCAGAGCAGAAAATCGAGCTATTGATGAACAAAATAGAACAGCCGAAGATAGAGGAATATTGTTTGGTTTTGCTACTGAGGAAGAAATCCAAGGTAGTCTTACCCCTAAAGCTTTAGAAAGAGGAAATAAACGTTTAGAAAAGTGGGATGCCTATAGAGATAAACAAACTCAAAAAAGACTAGATAAAAAGAATGCTAAAGTTGAAAACGCCGAAGCAAATAAACAGTTAGCTAGTGGAAATGTAGAAAAATCTTATGAAGAAAATTTCCAAGAAGTTTACTATGATAATAGATTATTAAATTTATGGGATTCAAAAGGTTTAAATCCTTCAAACCCTATAGGAGTTGTAGATAGTATTATATATTCATATGGTGGAGGTCCCAACTCAGCTTTGGGTGTAGGACAAACAGACATAAAATTCTCAACCCTAAATGATGGTATAACACCTGCTCGAACTGGATATTCAGGTAATGATCCGTATCTTAGAGACTATAACTATAGTACTAATAACCCTGTAATTTATAGTACATTAAACATGTTTGGAGATACTACTAACCCTACAAGTGTATCCTTAAAATATTTATCACTTAATCCTTTTTCTACTTTTAAACAAATATTTGGAAGTGATGACTATCTTGAAATAAGAGATAATAGTGAAGATATACAACTCTCAACCAGTAACTACATCAGAGGATCAGGATATGTTAAAGATTCTGACAACGATAATCCTATAGCACTCACATTTGGTCAAGGTGAAATTATTTCCCAAACCCCAAACAAAACAAGTGAAACAAAACAGGACTTTAGAAAAACACTAGTAGGTCCTAATTCACAAACATTTATTTCAAAATCACCTGATTATGTAACTAACAATTATCAAAAAAGGTTTAACCTTGGAAAAAATAATGACCCAGGCCAAAGAGGAGATAGAAGTGACTATGTAGCAGGAAAAAAAGAAATTGGAACTGGAAAGATATTAGGTGCTGTAGACACAATAAATACTATTCCTGTATATAAATCTGATAAAGGTGATTTATCTTTAACCGATAAATATAAAGAAGTAGAAGATTTTTGTGAATTTAAATTTGCTATTTTAGATACTATATCAAATAGTAATGATAAATTTTACTTACACTTTAGAGCTCTTTTAGATGGATTTTCAGATAAATACGGAGCTAAATATAATAGTATAAAATATTTAGGTAGAGGAGAAGAATTCCATAAATATGGAGGATATAGTAGAGATATTTCTTTTGGATTTAAAGTAGTAGCTTTATCTAAACAAGAACTTCTTCCACTATATAGAAAACTAAATTTTTTAGCTTCTTCTTTAGCTCCTTCTTATACTAGAAAAGGATACATGGGTGGTACTATAACTGAAGTAACTATAGGTAGTTACTTATTTAATCAACCTGGAATTATAACTAGTATGAATATTACAATTCCTGAGGAAATACCTTGGGAAATTGGAATTGCTAATGGAAGAACTATAAATATTACTAATAAAGAAGAAGATACTATTTCAGACTTTAGAGATCCATCAACTCAAGTAATGCCTTATATGGTTAAAGTAAGTATTAACTTTACACCAATCCATAACTTTAGAGTACAAGCTCAATATGGTGATAGTAGTACTATTATGACAAGAGATGAACTTGAAAAAAATATTACTGATAAAGTAAATAATATAGATAATAACGAGTATGGTATTGAAAAGTATATTAATTTACTTAATAAAATATCTGATGGGTATGTAAATACTGAAACTCCATTAGATAACGGGAATATTAAATCACAAACTTTAGACCAAAAAGGTGAAATAACAAGATTTGGATTACCCCCAGAAGAAGTAGCTCCTTTATCTCCTTCATCTCCCCCACCTGGAACAGGAACTGTTTTATCAAATCAACCTAGTAGTCCTTTATTAGGTAACTTACAACAACAAGCAGGACTTCAAGACCCCGGGTCAATAATATCTATTTATCCTTAAAACAGTAACTATGAGATATAAATTAGTACCACTTGCTTTAGAAACTTTATCTACTTCTCTTTATAGGAGAGATGAAATAAAATTTCGATACTCCCCAAATATAAAATACCCGGAAATTATCCTTGATTTTTCAGATATTTATGTGTATATTAATAGAGGAGACCGATACGATATATTAGCAAATAGTTATTATGGAGATTATAGTTTGTGGTGGATAATTTCAAGAGCTAATCCAAATTTTACTCAAGATTCTTTGATACCACCTATAGGTTCCCAAATTCGTATACCAAATAAAACAAGAATTTCTAATATAATAGAAGACCTTGAAAGTATAAATTCTTAAAGAGTTATAAAATGGCCATAATAGGTGAAGACATATCTAAATCCATCATCCAGCAAATAAATGCTAGGCAAAAACTCCATGGAAGTGGAGTAAAAAAATTAAGAACACAAAATCAAATAAAACTTCTTAACTCAACTAATGCATGGCTAAAAATAGCTTCAGGTGTTTCTTTAAGTGAAGATAAAGCTAAAGAAATAGGTTTTTCTAGTTCTAATAAAGGTACAAAAATTCCAAAAAATTATGTATTATTTAATGGAACCTCTACTTCTACAGGAAAACAAAAACAAAATTTTATAGATGGAAGTTACGAAAAATCTGATTTTGGTTTAATACCTATGGCAGGGGTTAATAAGTTTAATGTTAAAAATTTAAATAGAGGTTCCCTAAAAAAAGCATCTATAAGTTTTACAGTCCATAGTAAAGAACAATTTGCTATAGTAGATGCTTTATACCTAAGACTAGGATATACCGTGTTAATAGAATGGGGAAATTCTGCTTACTCAAAATTTGGAGGGGAATCTGATAGTGATTATTACATCATGGGTAAAACTCTTACAGACAGTAGTGATGGATTTTTTAGTAATACTGCAACATACTCCACCATAAATGAAAAAATCGCAAAATATAGAACCCAAAAACATAGAGGAAATTATGATGCTTTACTAGGAAAAATATCAAATTTTGATTGGACTTTTAAACCTGATGGCTCTTATGATATAAATATCACTGTAATTAGTATTGGAGATGTTATAGAATCTTTAAAAGTAAACCTACCTGTCCCCCCAGACATGATTAAAACTCAAGAATTTATAAATGCTAGAGATTCAAATGTTGAATTTGAGGGATCAGAAAAAAGTTTACTACATTCTTTATTTTGGGTAATAAGATATTTAAATAGTAAATCAACCGATAGTGGTAGAACCCCTATCCCTACTTTTAATGGAAGTACCCAGTATATAGGAAAAACTTGTATATTAGGGGATGAAGGTACATTAAGTATCATGGAGTATTATGGTAAATGGCGTTATTTTGGTTGGTCTTATGATCCTGATGGTCCTGGTAATGATGCTAATGGTGTTGGTGAATATGTAATGAACTATACTTATTATGATAATAAATTCTCCCAAACTCAAATAGATAAGGGTGAGTGGATTACATGGGCAGCAGATAGAAGATGGAGTGCAGCAGTTAAATGTTGTAATAGATCACGAGATTCAAAATCCTCAAAAGATGAATGGGTCCAAAAATATTGGAGAAATGTAAAATATGAAATGGTAGAGTGGACATCCAAAGTAAAAGAAGGTACAGATATTGCTCCTAACCCCGCTGCTGAATTTGCTGAAAAGGATATTTGGAAAACTACACATGGAGGTGCTCCTGCATATTATATGAGATTTGGTGCTTTACTTAGTTATATAGAAAAACATATTATCCCTCAATATGTAACACGAACTGGAGACCCAACCCCTCTTGTAAATATTGATTCTGATTCTTCCTCTAATTATTTCTTTTTAATGCCTAATGCAATGTCTTTAAATACTAGTAAATGTTGGATAAATAACACCCAAACCAATCCTATTGACTTTACTAACGAAAATGGCTCAAAAAGAAAAAAAGGAAACAACCTATTCAGTTATACAAAAGTATTAGATCCTATTTGCTCTACAGACTATAGAAAAGAATATACTACAGATGAGGGTGAATCAAGAGTTTTAACTATTAATAATTCTCACATAAATAAAGGTTTAACTATGAATATATATTTAAACTTTAATATGGTTACTGAAGTTTTAAATAGCAATACAGATGATGAAGGAAATATTAGTTTATATTCGTTTATTAAATCACTTTGTAGTGAATTAAATATAGCTTTAGGAAAAGTAAATAATTTAGAACCCACACTAGATGAATCTACTAATACTCTTAGTATTATAGATACTACTCCTATTCCTGGAGAAATTAGTAAAGACCCAAAAACTAAATACAAATTAAACTTATTTGGTTATAACAACACCCACACTCAAAGCAATTTTGTTAGAAAATTAAATATAAAAACTGCTATTACAAAAGAATTTGCTACTATGGTAACAGTAGGGGCAACAGCAGGTGGATATACTAAGGGTGTTGAAGCTACTGCTTTTTCTAAATGGAATAAAGGAATAGTTGATAGGTTTAAAGAAACAATTTCATCCCCTGATTCTTCTACTAAAGAAGCAAATTTGAATGAGTATCCTGAAGCTGTACAATCTTATATAGATAAATATATAAAAAGAGACGGACAATCTACATTTTCCTCAATAGACTCAAAACCTTTTACTAATAATTATTGGAGAAGTGGTATTTCTAAAGACATATCAGATTCTAATGTGTCTATTGTGTCAAATTTTTATGAATATGCCATAGCAAAGTTTAGTGAATCAAAAAATACAGGAACTACCAGCACTGTAGGATTTATTCCTTTTAAAATGTCTATTACTTTAAGTGGCATCTCAGGAATAAAAATATATAACGTGTTAAGGATAGATTCATCTTTTTTACCTAAATCTTATGGAAATAGTTTAGAGTTTATAGTAACAGCAGTTAATCATAATATATCAAATGATGATTGGACAACAGAGATTGAGTTAACAGTAATGCCTAAAGCAGGTGATAAAGAAAATGGTGTAATTAAAAACTATGATTACATATTTGAGTATGTAAATCCTACTATACAAAATATTTGGAATAATGCTGGAAGCGCTATTTCAAATATAAGAGATTGGTATAATAATCTTAACTCTCCACCAACTGACAATTCTTCATCTGGAGGTGGAACTGGAGATGGAAAAGGTACTTTAGGAACAGGAGCAACTACTGAATTTGCTAAAAACGCATACATAAATAAAACAAAATTAGATATTGGAATCAAAGCAGGATTAGATAAATTAAATACTTTATAAACTATGTCAACACCCAAACCAGGAAATAAACTACCAGAACTAAGAAAAAGAATAATTCAAATAGCAGCCTCTTATGTAGGTCAAAGAAGCATTGTTGAAGGAGGAAATCAAAGAGGATTTCATGATCCTATATTTGAAAAAAAGATGTTAGGGATTGGTTGGTTTAAAGATAAAAATGGTAATAGTTTAGCATGGTGTAACACTTTTTGTAGATTAGTTTATAAAGAAGCTTTACTTGGTGGTAATTCTATTATAACTAATGTCCCAAAACCTGGTACTTGGATAGAAAAGGGTGTAGGATCATATTTAGGAATTCCTGTAACTTTTCCTGATGGAAGAACAGATGTAACTAAATGGGCAAGAAAAGCTTATGGAGCTCTTGATCCTACTGTAACTAATACAAGAAAAAACCATAATAAAATGGTTAGATTTGTTGATATAACAAAAAATGGAGTCCCCCAATCTGATCTTTTAAAAAAATATTGGAATGATAATATAATTCTCCCAGGAGACTGTTTTATAAATGCTGCAGGAAAACTAGCAAATTCTTCTTCAGGTCAACATATTGGTATATTTGTAGCTCCTACTAGTGATTTTAAATCTATTATAACTATAGAAGGAAATTATGGTAAAAAATGTTTAATACAAACTAGAGCAATTAATGGAAACAAAGCAGTAGGTGGTTTTACTCAACTTTTAGTTTCACCTAACTACTAATTAAAATTTAAAAGTATGCCCTATTACCCACTTTCTCAAATAGAAACAGATTTGTATACAAATGGAAACGAATATGCTTTAACTAGTGATATAAATGAAAATAACCAAATAAAGGAACCCATAAATACATATAAAGGCCCCTACTTCAAAACATCATCAGGTGAAGTTTTTTCTGGAAAGGTCCCTACTAATAAATCAATAAAATTAACCCCTATTGACCCAGTTAATAATCTTCCTTTTGAAGATAACATCTCCTCCCTAGAATCTTTTACTAGTCAAACAATAGAAATAGCAGACACAAGACAAACAAGTGATCTTAGTTTTTATGGTGAAAATGGAAATTTAATATATGGTGCTACTACCTCTAATTACACCTCAAATGCTAAGTCTCGAATAATCCCCCCTTCTTATTACCCTACTTTAACTCAAGAACAGAAAGATGAAGGTCAATTTACAAGATATTTTACTAAAAGAACCAATGAGTTAAGATATATTGAAATTGATAAAAAAACATATGATGCTTTAAAAAATAAGGATAGCAATATAGCCTGGGATTTATATGAACCTGCTTCCCTTATATGGAAAATAAAAGGAAATAAACAAGAAGTTTATAAATTAAATAAAGCTGCTGCTATATCTGTAGAACAACAATCTAGATGGCCTGGTTTCCATAAATACTTTAAAGATAAATTTACTCAATTTTATTTGGAAGACTAAAATATCTTTAGTATCTTGATCTTATGTATTGGCTTATAGAAAATCAAACTAAGATAGACCATCTTTGTCAAATTAAACACAAAGAAGCGTATGTAGAGATAATTCCTACATCACCATTCTTACACCCTGTAGAAAACAACATATGTGCTATCTATATTAGACCACTAACAGACACAAAAGGATATATAATTCCAATAAACCATAGTGAAACAATAAACTTACCTTTAGAGGAGGGAATAAAAGTACTAAATAACATAGAAAACATTCACATAAGAGATAAAAAAGAATTCTTACACTATATAAAAGAAATACCATTTAGCAACTTACTACAACCACCCCCATCCCTTACTACGTATATACCAGAATTAACACCTGCTCACAATCACATTAACCAAAATAGTGGTGGGCTCATGCACACAAACCCATTAATACCAATAGTTAAACATTATGAGGTATGTGAAGAAAACTATAGAAATTTTACATTCACTAAACCCAATAGTTTTTACAACAACAGAGCCGCAATTGTGTTTAATATGATAGAACAAGCGGGAATTAAAGTAGATAACACGTTGTATCAACAGTACTTTGATAAAGGCACCAACGATGGTTATGTATACACACAATATAATTTTAACACAACAACGATGAGACCCTCTAATAGATATGGAGGTGTAAATTATTCGGCATTAGATAAAAAAAATGGAGAAAGAAAATGTTTTAAACCGCGCAATGATATTTTTTATGAAATGGATATTAGTGCTTACCATCCTACCCTTTTGGCTAGTCTCTGTGACTATAACTTCGATAATGTGGATATCCATAAGTCTTTTGCAGATATGTATGGAGTTGGATATAAAGAAGCTAAAGAAATTACGTTTAAACAAATTTATGGGGGTATTTGGAAAAAATACGAGGAACTCCCATACTTTAAAAAAGTAAAAGTATATACGAATGAATTGTGGCAAGAGTTTGAGAGTAAAGGGTACATTGAGTGTCCGATATCAAAATATAGATTTGAAAAGGATAAACTGGATAACATGAATCCACAAAAACTTTTAAATTATTTACTACAAAACTTGGAAACCTCAACTAATGTTCTTATAGTATGGGATATTTTTAAGTTATTACGAGGGAAAAAGACTAAACTCGTATTATATGTTTATGATTCGTTTTTATTAGATTATGATGAAACAGAAACAGAGCTTTTAGAACAAATACAAGAGGTATTTAAAAAGAGACAATTACAAATTAAAATAAAAACAGGCAAAGATTATAACTTTGCGACAACGAATTATGCCTAACACTTTAGAAAATTCACCTAATACGTATAACATATATGACTTTGATAGTTCTATAGACCATACGTCAATGAATAATAGATTATTTTGTACTTTTACTACTTTAGAAGATTTAGATAATCTTGTTAGTAGTTTATCTGGTCGATACTCTATAATGTACAATAAAATGTTTGCATTACAAGTCAAAAGTAATGATGAATATGTTGTTACCTACAATGTAGAACAAGGAAATGTAAATGACATCCCAGAAAACACAATTCTTGTACATAGAAAAAAAGAATCAAACACTTTATACACAATAAATGCTCTTAATGAGCTTATAAAGAAATTGAATGGTGGAGTAGTTGATACAAAGTTCCCAATTAGTTGGCAACATTATAGAAATTGTATTTTACTTACACAACATAACGAAATTAAACAACTCAACACAAAAATTTACAAAATTATTGAATTATAGTTGGATGTTTAAATAAAGGTTATTATATTATAGTTATAAATTTTTAAATTAGTTATTATGAATCTAGATGCAATCAAGCAAAAACTTGACACACTACAAAAATCTTCCAA
>Ga0206131_10005691_pt1 | contig 13023 bp, 10 predicted proteins | sample Helgoland_Spring_FD_148636 | JGI IMG/M metagenome (GOLD analysis project Ga0206131, IMG submission 148636) | Pelagic subsurface seawater microbial communities from Kabeltonne, Helgoland, North Sea - Helgoland_Spring_Bloom_20160517_1 | ecosystem: Environmental > Aquatic > Marine > Epipelagic ...
ATGGGGAGCTGGGAGCGATACGCCTGTTGCCTTGTTTGCCTCAAGAGTTTCACCTGAGAAGAATCTCAGATTACTCTCAAAAGCATTTAGAGAAATGCAGCAACACAACCCGGGTACACGTTGTGTAGTTGTGGGTGACGGCCCATCATACGAGCGCTTTAAACGAGAGAATGACAATGTGATTTGTTACCGATTCAAGCACGGCGAGGAACTCGCTGAAATCTATGCGTCAGCAGATATCATGGTGTTTCCAAGCTTGACGGAAACCTTCGGCAATACCGTCACCGAGGCCCTTGCGTCTGGGCTGATCGTTGTCGCATACGACTATGCAGGAGCACAAATGCACATTCAGAACCAGGTGAATGGTTTGCTCGCTAAGTATGGCGATGAGGACGAATTTCTGGGGCAATGCAAAGTAGCCATGCAGTATGCATTTGATGATTCCATGAGGGCTGCCGCTCAGAAAAGTGTTGGCGATATCACTTGGCAAAAAGCCAGCCAAAGACTTCTAGATGTTGCCGCGAATTTGATCAAGGCCGCGCAAAAATAAGCCCGCAGCTACTCGACAGCCTGATTGCCTGTCAGCTGAGCATCACGCCAGATTTGCTTGTTGCCGTTACTACCGGCCAGGTTGCCTTCAAACTCGGTAACGTTCACCCCCTGATGGGTGAGTATGCCAGCCTGAGAATTGTCATTTGCCACATTCTCCCGCATGGCGACTTCGGTCATAAGGCCGCGAGCGACGATGCCACTGAGCAGGTTTTTTTCGCAGTTATTAGCGGTTATGGTTCCACTGGCTCCCTCTGATAGAAGAATACCCGCCCCCCTGTTGCCTGAGCAGGTGTTAGTTGCAAGGTTTACTCTGACCCCCTCTCCCATGGCAGCGATGCCACATAGACCATTCTTGATGGTTTTTGTGTTATTCACGCTTCCTTTACCTCCCTGCCAGAAGCCAACACCATGTTGAATGTTTTCTTGGCTCCAAGTATCTGTGATGTCAGCCTGACTGCCTACTCCGTAGACGGAGATGCCGTCCCAGCCTGCTCGGTTAATTTTACAGTTTAGGACTTTCGCAGAGGCCCCGCCTAAAACAGCAATGCCATGTCCTGCAGTGTTTTCGATCTGGCAGGATGTAACGGCAGTGTCTTTAGCTTCAATAGTAATACCGGAAAAGCGGTCTACCCCATGATCAAAACCCACATGCCTCAGCACGAGATTGCTGATGCTTGTCCCAATCGCTGTTGGTGTGACCGTGATGAGCCCAGCCTCGCTGGCTGCCACCTGGATGACCACCCCACCATCAGGGTTGCCATCAAGCTTGATTGGCCGGTCGATGTAGAGTGCCGTATTGTATATGCCAGGAGCAATGCGAATAATGTCACGTGGGCGGGCTGCATTAATCGCTTCTTGAATCATCGGGTAGTCTTCTGGCACCCGAAGAGCGCGAGCGTAGTTCCCCATCGTCTTATAGAGGTCAATAATCTTGGTAGACTTCGGGTTTAATCTGCCTGCCTCCTCTAGCAACATGACTGCCTGGGGAGAATATTCGCCGGTGTCGAGCTCTGTGGCTTGCAGGTAGAGCCTTTCCGCTTTCTCATGGCGTATGCGGATTTCAAACTCCTGAGCTTTAATTTTATTGGCAAACTCAGTGACGCTTTTGCTGCGAGGCGCCTTCTGCTTCAAGCTAGCAAGTGCCTGCTTGGCTGCCGCGAGATCCTCTACGTTGAGTGCGTCTGAGATTGCTGTTGCGATAATGGCTAGCTCTTGCTTCCTGCGCTCTCTGATGATGATGAGTAACTTACGTTGAGCGGTTTCATTCTCTGGAGCCATCGTAATCACAGATTGGGCCAATGCCTCTGCCTCATCCCAGCGACCCGCTTCAAGTGCTGCCTGACTTTCCCCTAAGGTGTAAAATATTTGTTGGTTACGCTCCTCAACTTTACCCTTCTTAATCGTTTCGAATCCACTGGTGGCATAAGCAGAGCCCGGCACCAAGTCCTCAATTTTCTTGTAGGCCAGTGCTGCTTGAGTCCATTTGCGAGCCGTAACGGCGGATAAGCCTGCGGCCCGAAGTTCCGCTACTTCAGCATCTATCTTCTTCTGCACATACCATTCTTTCTGGTGCCATTGATAGGCCCACCAGCCGACAGTGGATACCGCACATATAAGCAATAATACGACGATAAAGTCCGTATTAGGACGCATCTTCTGTTTGCCGACAACAACTTTTAGAGCAGCTTCATATTCTAGTAGTTCCTGCTGATATCGGAATCGAATCTGATCAGACGGCGCATTGTTCACGAGCTCGCGCTTGTATTCCAATGTTTCATCAAAATCAGACAGAAAAGCACTCGCCTTATCATGCGGGCCAAGCCCCAGAGTTTTACGCGCGTCTGTGTTTTTCATGTCGGTTAATACCCAATTAGGGGTTGCTCTAATCAATAAAATGCTGTGCCAGGGGTATGCGGCGACCCATTCCAAAGGCTTTTGATGTTACCCTGAGTCCGGGGGCGGCCTGAAAACGCTTCCACTCGTTAAGTGTGACACGTCGTTGGATCCAGCGCACTAAGTTTTCATCGTAACCGTGTTCATCAATGATTTCTGCACACGAGAGGTGTTTTTCGACATAGAGTTCGAGAATGGCATCAAGGACCTCATACGGCGGCAAGGTGTCTTGGTCTTTCTGATCAGGTCGCAGCTCCGCACTTGGCGGCTTTTCGATGGTGTCATGCGGGATGATCTCCTTATCCCGATTGACCCAGCGCGACACAGCATACACCTGAAGCTTAGGCAGATCGCTAATCACAGCAAGTCCGCCACACATATCCCCATACATTGTGCAATAGCCGACAGCTAGCTCGCTTTTGTTGCCTGTCGTCAGCAGTAGTCGACCCGTTTTGTTGGATAGGGACATGAGGAAGAGCCCACGAATTCGAGCCTGCATATTTTCCTCTGTGAGATCCTCTGGCAAGTCGCCAAAGACCGGTGTCATGGATAGCTTAACCGACTCAAATGCATCCTTAATAGGCACTGTATCACAGCGCATATTGAGATTGTTTGCAAGCTCAACGGAATGGTCGACACTACCGCTCGAGGAATACTCACTGGGCATAGTTAATCCATGGACATTTTCAGCTCCGAGCGCATCAACAGCTATCACAGCCGTCAAAGCAGAATCAATGCCACCGCTGAGGCCGAGGCAGGCCTTTGAGAAGCCGCACTTCTGAGCGTAATCACGCAGCCCAAGCACTAGTGCCTTATAGCACTCTTCTTCAGGTCGTAACGATTCGCCCTGGTCCGTAGCATCTCCTGCAACTGAGGTATCAACAACTACGCATCCTTCAGTAAAAGCAGGCGCCGATCCTAAAAGCATACCGCTTGCATCAAAAGCAGCCGAGTTTCCATCAAAGATTAATTGATCGTTGCCGCCGATGCAGTTGCAGTAGATGATGGGCGTCTGTATTTCTCTGGCGACCTCCCCCAGCATGGCAGCTCTCCCCTGAGGCTTACCCATGCTGTAGGGCGAGGCGCTCAAGTTAAGCATGATATCGATCCCTTGTTTCCGGAGCTCTTGAGCTGGATCATCTCGATACAGAGGCCGATGTAAGTAATCCTCAGTCCAGATGTCTTCGCAAATAGTAACCCCGATTTTGAATCCCCGCCACTCGATGGCATTGACAGAATCCGCAGGCTCAAAATATCGCCTCTCATCGAATACGTCGTATGCTGGTAGCAAAGTCTTCCAGATTTTGTGCTCTATTTGGCCACCGCATAGAAAAGCTGCAGCATTGCGAAAAGGTTTGCCGACCGAATCTTGAGCGCACCGATCGACATAGCCAACCACCAGCGGAATATCCTTTACCTCGTCGGCCAAATAATCAAGTGCCTGCAAGCACTTGGGAACGAATTCAGACCTAAAGAGTAAATCCATCGGCGGGTATCCCACCAGAGCCATCTCAGGAGTGACCACAAGCTCCGCACCCTTTTCAATACACTCACGATAAGCTGCGAGAATACGTTTCGCATTGCCCGGGAAATCCCCGACAGTGGCATTAATCTGAGCGATACCAATCTTCATGTGAAATTCTATAGAGAATGAACAGCGATGTGGCTCTGATGTAAATGACGATGATGAGAAATTTTAGCGATCAAATGGTGGCACACGACGACGCGAACCTCGCCAGCTACCATAGACCATATTTACCTGTTTCGAGTGCATACCAGCCCATCAACAGGTTCGCCACACCATGCATGACAATGCAGGCAAGTAAGCTTTTGGTGCGAACTGCCACCCAATACATCAGCGAACCAAAAATAAGGGCTCCGAGATAGTCAACCGGTTGATGGATGAGCATAAACGCCAGAGTTACCACAATGTAGGATATCCAAGCAGGTTTCCCAAAAGGGACCTTCCAATAGTCACGATCCCTATCGAGTAAAAAGCGCATCAGAAAACCACGCCAGAAAATCTCCTCGACCAATGCGACAACAACGACAGCACGCAAGAATCGCATCCCGAGAGAAAGCCAATAAACACGTTGATCGCCGTCGAACTTATCAGCAAGATCCTGAGGGTTGAAGCCATCTTGTCTGGGCATGACCCCCAGCCATTTTAGGAGCCCTTCTTGCTTGCCCTCAAGTTCTAGCCAGCTGTGCAATTGAGTGGGCAAAATCCAGAAGCCGATGCCGATTGCACCCATAATCACACCGAATAAGGCCGGTTTAAGAGCCCATTTTACATTATAGTTTTTGCGGAAAAATAGTAGCAAAGCAATGACTATAAGTGACTGAAGCGGGTATTGCCATTGCGCAGGATAGTGCTGCCACCATGGGGCATCTGGATGCTTCCACTCTAGCCAGCCTGTGAGCTGAAAAGGAGCGAGGAGTGCCATGAAGACAGCCAGCGGGACTACATGGGCTTTGGAGCGATCTTGTTTGATGTCAGATAAAAACCCCATAACAAAACCAAACTAAAGAGAACCTACAAAGCGCTCCATTTTGTTCATTGCCACTTTGAGCTCATCAAATGAGGTTGCATAGCAGCAGCGCAAGAACCCTTCCCCTGCTTCACCAAAAGCATCTCCGGGCACGGCCGCCACGTTTTCAGCTTCCAGTAGCTGGGTAGCAAACAGCTTACTGCTTAGCCCCGTTTGGCTGATATCGGGAAATACATAAAAGGCTCCACCTGGAGCATGACAGTCGATACCCATTTCGTTTAGCCGCTGAACGGTGAAATCTCTGCGATGATGGTAACTTTCGCGCATTTCATTCATGGCAGCATCACCATTTTGAAGCGCTTCCAGTGCCGCAGCCTGGCTTGTAATAGGAGCACATAGCATCGCGTATTGATGGATTTTCATCATCGCCTCAATGAGTGGTGCTGGAGCGCACGCATAACCAAGCCGAAACCCCGTCATCGAGTAAGCCTTAGAAAAACCATGCAAAAGTATGGTCCGCTCCCTCATTCCCGGCAATGCGGCAATTGATAAATGCTCCTGCTCATCATAGCGTAATTCGGAGTAGATCTCATCAGTGATCACAATCAGGTCATGCTTAATGCAGAGTGCTGCAATTTTCTCGAGCTCATCTGCTGGCATCACCGCACCAGTCGGATTGGTTGGGAAATTCAGCATTAACACTCGGGACTTAGGCGTGATCGCAGCCTCAAGCATATCAGCCTTGAGCGCAAAGTCGTCCTGCTTGGTTGTCGCCACATCGACCCCAACGCCATAGGCGAGGCTAATACTGGGAAGATACGATACATAGCATGGTGAATGGTAAATAACTTCATCACCAGGATCGATCAGCGCACGCAGCGCTAGGTCAATCGCCTCTGACACCCCGACGGTGATCAGCACTTCAGAGGCACTACCATAATCTACATGAAAAAAACCATCTACATAGCGACTAATCTCCTTGCGCAAACTCAGTAGGCCCAGGTTCGACGTGTAGCTGGTATGGCCTTTCTCAAGAGAATAAATAGCTGCTTCGCGTATGTGCCATGGTGTTGCGAAATCAGGCTCTCCCACACCGAGCGAGATGACATCATCCCGCCCTTGCACGAGCTCGAAGAAGTCGCGAATACCCGACCTTGCTATGCCCGCCACCTGACGGGAAATTTTACCAGAATAGTCCATGATTACTTGTAATTATGGGCTTACAGGAAGTCGACCCTCCAATTCTTCAGCCTCAAAGATAAATCCTTTTTCCTTATAGGCCTTGAGTCGGAAATGGGTGGCTGTTGAAAGCACGCCATCAAGTGTGCTCAGTTTTTGAGACACAAAACTTGCGACCTCTCGCAGATCCTTGCCTGCTACAACTACCATCAAGTCATACCCCCCGCTTGCCAAATAACACGACTCTACCTGATCAAAACGAGCAATTCTCATGGCCAGACGATCAAAGCCCCCACCACGCTCAGGTGTAACAGTGACCTCAATAAAAGCGGTTACCCCTGCCTCCCCTGCTTTGTCTTCATCGACAACCGCCTGGTATCCAAGAATGGTGCCATCTTTTTCCCATGCATCAATACGCGCCCTGACATCATCGGAAGATAAATTGAGGTTTTCGGCCAGCTCTGTATCTGAGAAGCGGGCTTTTGACTGCAGCAGTGTAAGTAATGGATCTTTCATGCGGGGCAATGCATGCCATAAAATCGATCAATCGCCTAGACAAATACCAAGTGCACGCGCGGTATCTACCATTTCACTATCAGGATCCACCAGCCTTAGTTTATGAACAGCCTGCTCGATCGGCACTGAGCCTACATGGTAGGCTTCATAACTCACCATTCGCCCGAATTTTCCAGCTTCTATGAGCTTCACGGCTTTTACTCCAAATCGTGCCCCAAGAATACGGTCGATTGCCGTCGGAGATCCTCCACGCTGAAGATGACCCAAAACACATGAACGGGTCTCTTTACCCGTCTTATCACTCAGCTGCTCTGCGACAATATCTCCAACACCACCAAGGGTGACCTCGCTGGCTCCACCGAGGCTTTTGGTAATCAACTTACCACCTGAGATACGAGCTCCCTCTGCGACCACTACAAGGGAGCTGCGCTTACCTTCTTTTTCACGCTCATTGATGAAGTCGGCAACCTTATCAATATCAAAATCAATTTCCGGGATCAGCACGGCATCAGCGCCTCCGGCAATACCACCCCATAAAGCGATCCACCCAGCATGACGACCCATTACCTCTAGCACCATGACACGCTTGTGGCTCTGCCCTGTAGTTTGCAGTCTATCGAGCGCATCAACGACAGAAGTCACTGCACTATCAAAACCAAATGTCATGGCCGTTGCCTGCAGGTCATTGTCGATTGTTTTTGGCACGCCTACCACATTGAACCCCTCTTGATTCATCTGCAAAGCTGTTGTCAGCGAACCGTCGCCACCAATGACAATGATTGCTTCGATACCGAGCTGATTTACATTGTCTCGCGCTGCATCAATGATCTTTCTCGGTATCTTTGCAATATCTCCTTCTCCAACCTTCGCAGCAAAATGACCTTTGTTGGTTGTGCCTAGGATCGTGCCGCCAAGCTTAGCGATGCCGATGGTGTCATTGGGGCTAAGCTTGATATAATCCCCCCCCTCAGGCAGCAAACCTTCAAAGCCATCAATGAAGCCGTAAACTTCCCAGCCAAGTTTGTCGGCAGCACCCACTACGCCATTGATTACCGCATTTAGTCCGGGGCAGTCGCCACCACTGTTTAAAACTCCTATTTTCATATCTAAATTTAATATTTACAATTGTTCGTTCAGCACGAACTTAATAGTACATTGCGCCTGCTTACTGCAGAAAATACATGCTCAACCAGATCAGAGGCGTGGCACAGTCAGCAGTTCCTTCCTCTTTGCTGAGACAAGAAAGCCTTCCGCCGCCCACCGGTCATATAGTGGCCATGCTTCAGCTATTAGTCGTTGAGCCCGCGCTCTTCTATCTGGACTACCCAGCACGACTACAATGAGGTCACGTTTACGGATTTGCGATCTAGCATCATCGATTTTTCGGACCACAGGACTGCGATGAACGTGGAGACTCACACATTGTCCTGCAGCAGCACTCACGCCAGTCTTGATGCCATTGATACCATTCGCACCAAGCAGTGAATTGTCATTCTTGAGAAGGTAGGATCGTCTGCCACCATTGGTGCTGACGATGGAAATCTTCCGACTCGGTTGTTTCACATAAAATGCAAATCCTACATCACGCATCACATGAACGCTCAATCGTGCTACATCTGACGCGGTCGAGTAAGCTCGCTTAGCGAACCCATCCAAACCATGGGCTGTCGTGAATCGCGTGCGGCGCATGCCGAGCGACTTGGCCAGTTGATTCATTTCGTAGACAAAAGCCTCATGAGCATCGCCTTGCAGCTGGCGCCTTGAGAGTATCGCTTGCCCCACATGCACAGCGAGTGAGTGTGCCGCAATATAATCAGAGCTAAGTAGGGCCGCGTAAAGGGCATCCCGTAGCTGGATACGATCTCCTGGAACAAGCTGCATCGGATTAGGGCCAGTCAAAAGTGATGCGCTCTGAGGTACAGAAATGTAGGTGGAAAGACTTGTTTTTGAGAGAGTCGCCCAATCTAGAGCTACCCTCGCGGCAGCGACTTTCGTGAGTCCCGCTATCGGCCGTTTCTTCTCTGTATTATAGGCAAGGAGCACGCGCCCTGAGTTAGCCTCCATTACGAGATAACTTTCGGCAGCTTGGCTGGAAATCGAGGTGCTTGCGAATAGGCCCAAGGCCAAAAGATTCAAAAACTTCATATCTGTATACAAATTGGCAGTGCCAGCGCCAACATACCCTTTAGCAGCTATCTGACAACCTTGTAATACGTCCTTGTAAAATTGAACTTACAGCCTATGTTGCGCCGTCAACATTGATTATGCACGTCGATATGAACAGCACCCCCTCACCTATCACAGGCCCAGTAATCGTTACTTGGGTCAGGTGGAGCTGCATCTGTGCGCATCAAATCATGAAAGGGCCAATGACAAACACGGCCACTTTCAAAATCCTGACAAAACAACAATCTGCTCTGAACAGAGCTGGAGCGTCAATCATGACTCCAAAGCTTGAATCTCATCATGGTAAGATCAGCTGCGCAATCCAAGCAGTACTAAGTTACCTCTCAAAGCTTGCGGCAACCGAACACAAATATGCCATCATGCCAACGCGCTCCGAACAATCCAAAACGACTTATTACAATGTCTCAAGAAAACAACAACAACTCCCGCAGTGGCGGGGGGCAGGGCCGCCAAGGTGGCAACAACCGTAACGGTAATCAAAATCGCAATAGAAACCGCAATAGAAACCGCAATAGAAACCACAGCAACCAAGGCCCACAGAAGCGTCAAGGTGGTCAGCGTCGTCGCCAACCCAAGCCTGCGCCTCTGACGACTTGGGAGAAGATACTCAAGTTCTTCGGTCTCTACAAAGCACCCACTCGCCCCCCTCGCAGAAGGCCTGAGCCGGGCAAAGCACCCAAATCAAATGTACGCAATGCTCGAAACACCAAGCAGGGCACCAAAAAAGCCCAGCCTAGCGGCCCAGTGCCAGCCAGAGGCAAAGGTGCCGGTGAAAAGGGTAAAGACTTTCCAGTGGAGACACCACGCCTCTATGTGGGCAATCTGTCATACGATGCCAACGAGCACGATCTCGAGGAGCTTTTTAAAGGTATAGGAACCGTTAAAAACGTAGAGATCATCTATAACCGACATACACACCGTTCTCGTGGTTATGGTTTCATTCAAATGCTTAATGTTGACGATGCAGAAAAAGCGGTCGAGGTATTGCACGACCAGCCCTTCATGGGACGCTGTATGATTGTCAATGGAGCTAGCTCCAAGCCTGACGAAGAGAAAGAGAACACTACAGTGCCAGCATCAGAATAAATGCAATCAGCTCAGTAACATCAAATCAACCAGCCCGCTTGTGAGTGAACCTCCAAGCGGGTTTTCTCTGCTATTACCAACTACCTATGCTCGATCCGATTTACATTTGCGGCCCAACCGCATCAGGGAAATCATCCTTGGCGATTGAGCTGGCACGCATCAATGACGGGGAGATAGTTAACGCTGATGCTTATCAGCTCTACCAAGGCTTAGAAATCATCTCCGCAGCACCGAACAAGGCTGAGCTGGAGCAGGCTCCGCACCACCTCTATGGCGTTTTACAACCCAACCAATTATGTGATGCTATGCAGTTTCGCGAAATGGCACTCGAAAAAATCAAAGAAATCCAGTCTCGCGGTAAACTAGCCATTGTTACTGGTGGGTCAGGGCTTTATCTTAAATTCCTAAGCCATGGACCATCTCCCGTTCCATCCAGTGACGAATCGTTACGCAATGAGCTCGAAAATGAGAGTGACGAAGCCTTGATTGAGAGGCTTACTCAACTAGATCCAGAAGGGGCAGAAGCAACCAACCTGAAGAACAGGCGTTATGTCATTCGTGCACTCGAAATTTGCATCCTTAGCGGCAGCAAAATGTCCGAGGTGAAAAATGACTGGAAAAATAAAAACAAGAAGGTCGAGGCGGGCCTACGCGGAGCCTACTTGCAATGGGATCGAGATCAATTGAGAGAGCGCATTAATCATCGAGTAGGCCAGATGCTCAAAGATGGCGCGGTTGAAGAAGTCGCAGCACTAAAAACCCCTTCGACCACTTGCAAAAAAGCCATTGGCATTCCTCAGCTATACTCTTACTTGGAAGGTGATATTAATATCGAGGAGTGCAGGGAGAGGATTGCAGCAGCCACGCGGCAATACGCAAAAAGGCAACGGACATGGTTTGGTAAAGAAAACTGGCTTACGCCCTGCCCCGTTGATGAGCTTGCCGACATGCAGAAGCTGGCCTCCGAAATCAGCCGAAAACTTTGCCCCGGTTAGCTAGAGATCTCGCTCAGTGTCGCTACGCTTGCCCAATATGAGAGCAATGAAATGCTCCGGCACTAGCTTAGCCGCATAGCATGTTGCGGCGACTGACACCCCTGCAAGTATGGTAAACTGAAGACTGTGAGGTAATTCAAATTTAGCCATCAAGCCTTGGGTTAGCACTGCTAGCAGTCCAGACAGGCAGTCCAGCAAGTTCAACCCTGCGATGATTCTTCCGCGCTTTTCAGGTGGGCAGATATCTTGCAAATACGCATTAAGAGGGACCAACAGGGTCGCTCCTCCTGCACCTGCAACAGCGATCCACAATCTAATCCAAGAGGACTCGATACAAGTCATCGCAAGCGCGATAGACCCAAAGGCCATCATAAAGCCTCCTATTGGCACCAGCCCCAACTGAATATTTTTCCTGCAGATAATTGAGCTAATCAGCCCACCTCCGGCAATACCCCCGCTGGCAGCAAACATCAGCCATGCTATATCCGTACCAAAGCCTAGCCCTCCTCCTGTCGTTTCCTTACCGATTTGAATCGCCGCTAAATTTAAAAAACCAGCAAAGCCCCAGAAAAAAGCAATCCCCACTGAGCTTAACCTAATGCGTCTATCCTCCCATAAGTCTCTTAACTGCGAAAAGTGCTCCCACAAAATCTTCTTCTCGAAGCTTCTTTTTCCCATCGCTGGTTTTCTCTCAATTCCATAGGAAAGTAAAATAGTGGGAATCGTTGCAAGGGTGATGATCATCAGAGGGGTAAACGCTGCCTCCCATCCATTAGATGGATCACCGGGTGAGCTCATCTCGAGATCGAGCAAATTAGAATCAAACCACCAACTGGAGAGCACCTGACCCACGCAAACGGCGAGCACCACAGACATCTCCAAGATGCCACTGGCGAAACCTAAGCGCTCGTGACCGATCAATTCTTTTACAATCCCCCTCTTAGCAGGACTGAGAATAACAGACTCTACCGAGAGCAAAAAAAACCCAAAAACAGCAAGCCACAAATTCTGGTAATAAACGGCTGATAATATACAGAGAAAAACTGCAAACTGCAGAAAAATAGCGCCTCTAATCACGTTGGTCTTACTGTAACGATCTGATAACCACCCTGCAATGGGAGCAAACAAAATAAAAGGCAGAACAATCAGCGCCCCGAGTATATATTCCAGCCCGCCAGCAGCAGGCAGGCTGCTTGTGCTAACCAGTAATCCACCCAGTGGAATGAGAAGGAATTGCGCTGCCTTATCGTTAAACGCATTTTGAGTCTGCAGAACAAACAAGCTATAAAACGACGCCCAATTACGGCGCGATGGTGTGACTTGACCTTGGTTTGAATGCACCTCACATTCATGACAGATGAGTGGTAGAATGCGAGTCTATCATTTAGACTTTTTCTAGCCCTAGCTATTTCCGCATCCGATACGGGTCCCCAACTGAAAGTTGTGAGCTGCGCTTAAACGTCTCACTCTTACAGGCTTGCAATGTGAGCCATTGCTTTATACTGAAGGTCAGCTCCCTTTACACTTCGGTGACTATGAATTCCTCAAGGTATCTCCTCTTAACTGTGCTCACTGCTCTTTTTTGCAGTCAATGCAGCGGGCCATCGAGCCCTAACGACCTGCAACAGCAACCTTATAAAGCACTGCACGTTAATCCATTTGAACCGGGCAACTATCACCATTTTCGAGCTCAGAAAGGCTACCCTAGAAATTATGCCATTTGGAAAAACGAGAAAGTCCTTGCTGAAACGAACGAATCCAATTCCAGCATCAGAATTGACTTATCGGAACAACGTGGCTACCTCATGAACGATACCCAATTGGCCATGGACTACCCCGTTGCAACCGGCCGCTCTGATTTCCCTACTCCACCTGGGAAATACATGGTCCTTGAAAAAATAAAATCAGGTAAGCGTTCAGCAACATACGGCAAGATTTACGATGCTGATGGCGAATGCATTAATGCGGATGCAGACAGCAGAAAAGACGTCGTTCCACTCGGAGGTAAGTATGTTGGAGCAGAGATGCCATACTGGATGCGTATTAGCTGGGATGGCATCGGCATGCACAAGGGTCGTGTGCCTCGCCGCCCTGCGTCACATGGCTGCATACGAACCTACTAC
>Ga0206131_10005699_pt1 | contig 13008 bp, 12 predicted proteins | sample Helgoland_Spring_FD_148636 | JGI IMG/M metagenome (GOLD analysis project Ga0206131, IMG submission 148636) | Pelagic subsurface seawater microbial communities from Kabeltonne, Helgoland, North Sea - Helgoland_Spring_Bloom_20160517_1 | ecosystem: Environmental > Aquatic > Marine > Epipelagic ...
GTGATTGTGTATAAATTATTTATATTAGGAATATCATCAACAACATTTTTTACAATATGTTTTCTTTCTAGAGAAACAGTAGCAGGACCAATGAAATATTTTTTACTTTGCCTTCTGTAAGCCATATTATCTTCCATGAGTTTTTCTTTAGAAATTGGTTTTCTATCTTTTTTATTTTTTGGAATTTCATCTGAAAATGTTAATTCTATATATTTTTTTGTAACTTCATTTTGTTCTGGATAGGATATGGGATAATTGGAATCTTGCATTCCAGATAATATTATCTTTATTCCACCTTTCATTTTTTTGTATATATCATCTACTAAAAATTTATTTGATTTGCTAGTAGTTCCATCAAAATCGCTCCAATTAGGTGTTCCATATGTTTCAGGAACTATCATTAACCCGGAATTTACCTGTTGTAATTCTTTTATTTTATTTTCAATATAATTATAGTTTAATTCCAGTTCTATTTCATAATGAGAGTTGTTTTCAAAAATACCACTATCTTTAATATGATAGTAAGGAACCCATATTAATCTATTTCCCACTTTTTTTACAATAGGTTCTTTTACGACACTACAATCTATTTTAAAAGGGAAATCATCATTTACGAAAGTATATCTTTTTATATATCTAAAAATTTTAGTAGTATCTTCCCATTTTTCGATTTCTCTTTTAATCCAGTTGCTAGTTCTATCATCAGTTAATTCTTTTTTATTTTCATCAATAAAATTTGTTTCAACTTTATAATTGATTTTACATTGATAATTATCAATAAAAATTGGGTCCAAAGGAGGTGCTTTATCTTGTGTTTTCGTTTCAGGATTATATCTAGTTTCATCATTTTGTAATTTTCTAACTTTTTTGGTTATGAATATATTTTCTTTTAAATTTCCGCCAGTATCCGTTATAGATTCTGTTTTACAATATTCACTTACAGCACTAATACCATTAACTTGAAATCTTAATGAAGAGGTAGTGGTTCTACCTTGTAAGTTTTCAGTTCGTTGATTGATATTTAAATAATGATATCCAGCATCAGTTTCCATAGTCCAATTATTTGATTTAAGTTTATTTATAACATTATCAAAAGAAGTTTTTGATATTTTATTAAACTTTCCAACGCCAAATATAATTTCAAGTTCATCAAGGACATCATTATTACGCAATTTATTTCTATACGAAGAGTATATCCATTTATCCAAATATTTAAATAATTTTTCAGTCGGAGAAATTTTTTCTTCGGAGCTCATATATATTATAATTTATATTATTTTAATATATATTCAATTTATTAATTTAATTGTTCTTGAATTAAACTATATAACTTTTTCTTTGTGAATTTTTTTTGACCTTCAAATTCAAATTGTATTTTTAATTTTTTACAAATATCTTGTAGTTCTCCTTTTTTATAACTAGATAATGTTTTTAGTGGTTTATCGATATTATCAACAACTATTTTATTTCCTTTAATTTCATAATATTCGGGGTCTTTTTCTTTTATCCATACACCGTGATTATTTATATTCTTTTTTATATAACAAGTTTTCCAAGAAGGGTCAAATATTTTTTCATAAAATAATATTTCTGTTGTGTAGATAACATTAAATTTCAATACAATAGCTAATCCTATTAAAGTTTCAAATGTTATATTGGCATCTACAGATAAATTTCCTTCCACATTTTTTAATTTTATTTTTTCATTTTTTAAAAGTTGTTTGTTATTTCTTAGCAAAGGAACAAGTAAAAATTTTTCATTTTTTTCACTAGTAAATTTATTATTCGAAGAATAAATAACATCCATACCTTTTATAAAAACATTTATACACCAAAACAAAGTATCACTAGAACCTTTTGGATAATAAAAAAGATCTTTTCTACCAATATTACTATTTGTATTATCTATAATCTTTTTCTCTTTGTTATTAATAGTTGGAATATTATTCAAAATATTAGTAATATTTGCGTTATTTAACATGTAGCAAGATAAAGAACTTAACATATTTTCTGTATTATTCATTAAATAATAAAGGAAATATCTATTTAATACATTTTAATATATATATTACTTTTCTTCGTTAGAAAAAAAGTTTTTTTTGTATTTTTTTTTGATTTTTTCTACATCATTCAAAGTCTTTTCTTGTTTATTTATATATTTTAAAAATTCATTAATTTCTTTTTGTATTTCTGGTGATAAATTAGATATATTAATAAAACATCCATTTCTATTTTCAGAAACATTAATATTATGCTTTAAAAAAATTTCAAGAATTTTCTTGTGATGTATATCATCTATATTTTCAATTCTTTTTTTCAAATCCAATAGGTGTGCACTCATTTATATTCATATAAAAATTATATTTAAGTTTTTATTTTATATTTAATTTTTTCATTCCAACTATTTTATCCAACTCACCCAATATTGAAACAAAATCATCATTTAATTGATATCTAATACCAATAACCTTAGCACTTATCATATCATTTTCTTTTGCTTTATTATAAGTATCGTTTTTTGTATGATGTTCTCTAGCAATAAATATAGTTAATGGAGATTCTTCGCTATCAATTATAGCTCTAATTCCAGCCTTTGTTTTATTTTTAACTAAACATTTTATTAACATACCTTCACAAGGCTTACATATCAAACATTCAAAAGAAACAACAAAGTTTACATGAGAACCATCAATTACTCCGGCAGAATATGTTATTAGTTGTATTGATTTATTTTTTATATAACCTTCTGTAGAACATTTTCCTTCTAAATTATTTTGCAGCGAAACTAACAAATTTTTTTTTAGATTTCCTCCTAGTAAATCAAAAGACAATACTACTTTTCTTTGTAATACACTTTTAATATATATACCGGTTCTTGATTTCTTCCTCGAAGATGAATTGCTTGATGCCATAATATAATTTAAATATATAATTATATTTTTAATTCAATTAATTATAATTATATGCTTTTTATTTGAATAATTAAATCATCTAGATTTTTAATATCATTCTCTTTTTGTATTTTATTTACATCATCAAAGGTATAATTATCTCCTTTTATTGATTGTAATTCTTTACCCTTTTTTATCTTTAATTTATCTTTCTTTAAATAACTAGGAAACTTAGATATATTAAACAATACAGAATTCACGGAATTAACAAACCATATTTTTTCATTGTCTCCTTCCTCTTCTCTTAACTGATAAAATCTATATAAAAGTTCTATAATTATTTCTAATAGATTATCAATATTTGGAATATTTTCAATTCTTTCAATTTCTTCGTCTTTCAAATCTTCGCCTATAAATAGTTCATCATCATCTTCATATTCATTAGACTCTTTTATATCTATATATAAATTCATCAATCTTAATTTTCCACCTGCTATTTTATTTAATTTTTCTCCTTTGCTTATGTTAGATATATCTTGAATGTATTTTATTTTGAATATTAGTTCTCCATTTTTATTATGACTTAATATACCGATTGTTTCTTGTTTTTCTAATTTTATTAAATCAAAATTATATAGATTTCTTGCTATTTTTGTAAAAGATTCGTCGCTCATTTTCTTTTTTGAATTACTCTTTGTTTCTAGAGTTTTTTTTTTGAAATCCGGTAATAAATAACTAGTATCTATTTTGTATTTTTCAAAAAAATTATTAACAATCAAAGACAAATTTTCCGAAAGTTTATCTTTATTATCAAATAATATACGTTTTTTCCTTATAGAAAATTTTTCAATGATAGAATGAAAAGCTATTTCTCTAAAAAGAGCGTGATATTTTTCTTTAATAAATGTTTTGATTGCTAAATTAATGCAACTATAAATATTTTTACATTCTTCTTCTGTTGGATTATAAACAGTCAAATATAACTGTTCTATATTTTCAATAATATCTCCATCTTTTGTAAGATCAATTAAATTTGATGTATAACTATATTGAATATTATCTGGTTTATAATAAAATGGAACTTTTTTAGTATATAAAGATTCAATTGGCATTTCTAAATCAATTGGATGAAAAAAATATAAATTTCCAATTTCAACGATTTTACCCTTTTTACCATATATATCTTCTAAGAATTGATTGCTTTCTGTCATTAAAAACTCTATTGCTTGATATATTTGTGAATTGGTATAATTTGCTGAACCTTTTACATAAGATAATAATTCGGATTTTGTAAAAACATATCTTTCTTTGAATAATGATTTAATTCTTTCAATTATTTTATCAATACTCATAATAATAAAAGAATAATCAAAAGTAGTTGAATCGCTAAAATCACCTTTAAAATCATCTACATTACATTTATAATTACAATTTTGATAATCGCATATTAAAGAATTATTACGATGACCGATTTTAAAAGTATTTTTGACGTGATTTGCCGATTGTTGATAAGAAACATCTATCATTACAGTTTTATTCATAAAATCTTGAGATAGATTTTGCTGACTTTCATTTAATACACAATCTACAGAATTTTGTTTCAAAACTCTTGTTACATTTCCTATTTCTAATGCTTTCTTTTCTGCTAATCTATAAACATATAAATCAATAATTTCAGTTTCATTATCAACATATGAACCGTGTAAGAATATTAAACAATTCCTTTTTTCAAACTTTAATTCACAATGAGATTTATATCTAATGCCTCTGCCTTCTATTTGTCCTGTCCTATATAAATTAAACCAAGGTTCTAATATATGAACTTGTCTTACATTTTTGAAATCTAATCCTTCAGATGCTGCCTCTGATATTATAATTACTTTAATTAATTCGCCTTTTTTATTTCTACTAGACGTACAATCAATATAATTTTTTTTATCATTTTTTGACAAGTTAGTATCACCTGTCAACATAATATAATTACCTTTTTTATCATTTTTAGTTACATGATCTTTATGTAAAATATTATCTTCATTATATTTGTCGAAACCCATTTCTTCCAAAGCACAAGCAAGAGGAACACAACCACCAGCAATAAAATTAGAATACAAAATGATAATACCTTCGGATTTTTCTATAATATTCATAATGTTAAATATTTTTTTGCTATATAATTTTAGATTTTCTCTACTAAATAGATTTTTATATATACCAGATTTGTATTTTAAGTTTTTATATTTTTTTACTTGCTTTTCTGTAGCGTTAAAACAATTTATCAAACCTTTAATACCGGAAATTTTAGTGAATATAGCATCCGTTTCCTGGTCGGTATCAAAATCTCTATGTGGAAAACAAAAATTAGTTAATTGCAATGGTGTAGTTATTAATGTATAGTTTAATGATTTTCCTTTGGCTCTAAAAACATCACTTGTTTTATTCAAGTATTCAATATATTTACTGTAATATTTCCATTGAGTTTCTTCCATATTATTCATAAACAAGTCTAAATTTTGTATTGTATTATCAATATCAGCACCATTTACCTGTAATTTGGGATAATAATTTTCATTATCTTCCATTAATTTTTTAAATGAATTTTCTTTTATTAAATTTCCATCTGGTAAATTAATATCATAAGGATATAATCTAAATGGAAATGAAAAAGGGTCTTCTCCTTGAAGAGAACTGATATATCCGGTTGATTTTTTTATTAATAAGTCTTCACCATTTTCAGTAAAATTTCCATCGCTATCAAATATATCACTAACAGAAACAGTATATCTATTATCATTTCTATTTAATAAATTTAATATCCAAATAATTTCAGAATAGTGATTAAACATAGGAGTTCCTGTAAGTAATAATAATTTCATATTTTCAGTATATGTCACCAAATCAAGGAAATTTTGAGAAGTTTTTTTTAATCCTTTTATTTCACTATCAGGTCTAATATTATGAACTTCATCTATAATTATTAATGTGTTGTTAAATCGTTGTCTAAGAGCTTTTAATTTATTTTTTTTCATATCTTCAATTGTATCAATTTTATTTAATTGAAATTGTTTTACTACTTTGCTAATTTCATTGGAAAATTCAACATATCCATAAAATTTATAGTATTTTTTGATAAGTTTTTTAATTTGTTTAACAAGTATTTGCTTTGCTTCTTCTTCATCTAATTCAGAATATTTTGAATCTTTTGTAAATACAATTTCATTAATAAAATTATTTCCAGCACAAGATTTAATATTCCATACGCCATTTGTTCTTTTTAATTTAGTTTCATCAAATAGCTGTAATTTATAACCTTCTTGAACTTTTTTATTAGCAACTATAATGATTTGTTTATCAATACCCATTTGTTTATAATAAAATCTTTGTTCTTCTGCTACATTAATAGAAGAACAAGTTTTGCCTGTTCCCAAACCATGATAAATGAGTAAGCCATTATATGGCGTTTGTAAAGACATAAAATTTCTAATGAAAACTTGATGAGGAGCAAGTTCAAATTGTTTATTTTTACACATTTTATCTTGGACTTTTATAATATTTTCAATATCTTCTTGAGTTTTTTTATTGTAAGTTGTATTTTCAAATTCTTTTTTAAGACTTATTTTTTTATTAAATTGTGGGTCTTCTAATAATGGATATAAAGTATTATATTTTTCTGTTTTATTTAAACTTTCTCGTTCGATTTTTCCTTGCAAATAAGAAATTTTTTATATCTTTTATCATCATAATTTGATTTATCGGAATTAACATAAGATACTATTTCTTCTAATTCTTTTTTATCACTACAATGTTCGTCATTTAATTTTAATTTTAATTTTTTCCCTCTACTTTCCTTACCTTTTTCTTTCTTTTCTTTCTTTTCTTTCTTGACTTTCTTTTTTTTAGTTTTTTTTGAAGTTTCTTGTGTTTTAAAAAATGGATTATCTTTATTTTTCAAATATAATTGTTTTATTTCTTCTAATCCTTCTTTACCTTTCCATTGTTCGTCTGGATTTTCAGCAGATTCAATTAAACCTTTTTTTGTATATTTAAATTTACTTTTATCATCAATATTTCCTTTCAAAAAATCATTTATATTGCTTTTTGTAATCCATAGTTTTTCATAATCGAAAAAATAAACTTCTTGATCTCCTAATTTTCTTCCAGGATAAGATTTATTGAATTTTTCTTTTTCTTCATCATCTTTAAATTCAATCCATTCTTTTTTCATTTCGGTGCCAATTTTGCGAGTATTGAGTTCAAATCCCCTGGGTTTATTTTTTGTTTCAATACGAATTCGTAAAAATATAGTTTTAAGTTTTTCAAATAATTCTGTTATATCATCTTCTTGATTTGACATTTATATATTATGAAAACAAACTATATTTATGTAAAATTTTATCAATTCTTTTAATTAAATCTTTTTTTTCTATATTATAAGGTCTAATAAGTGATAAACATTCGTCTAAAGAAACCCATTTCATTTTACTTACTTCACTTTTTTGAAAATTTAACAAATTTCTTTCATTCATCATGTATGCCAAATAATATTTGTGTTTATATGATTTAAAATTAGAACCCATGAAAACTTCCTCAAATGGTAAAACATTTTTGATAATAACAAAATCATTTTCGTGAAAACCGGTTTCTTCTACAAATTCTCTAGTAGCACATTTAATATCATTTTCTTGATAATTTCGTCTTCCTTTGGGAAATCCCCATTCTGGATAAACCCAATTTGTATTACTTGTTTCGATTAATTTATTTAAATCATATAATTCATTATCAATATAAATACCATCTTTAAGCTGTAAAAGTTTTTGATTTGAATTTTTTTCTTCACAAGTATATTGTTGTCCTGAAAAATTTCCCCAAAGCTCATTCCATAAAAATTTAAAATCTTTAGTTAGTATTTTATTTTTTTCTTCGATAGTCATTTCATTTATAAGATTTTGAATATAACTAACATTATAAAGAGGGTATTTTCCTCTTATAAAATCTACATATCCTAGCGTATCTTTTCTACATATTAATAAATATTCAAGATTTCCCTGCATATCTTTTTTAAAACAAGCTATTCCTGAACTAGTAATTGGTTTTTTACATGAATGGAATAGATGTCCTGATCTTCCACAATTGTTGCAAAACTGATATGGTTTATTCATTTAAATATAAATGTAGCTTTGTTTTTATTATTTTTTATTAATATATATTATATGAGAAGGTACTATGAAAAAAGAACTAGGAATCGTAAAATGCGTAAAAAAAGAAGAACTAGGAAACGTAAAATGCGTAAAAAAAGAAAAATAAGAAGAAAATCAAGAAGGAAAAAAAGAGGAGGAAATGAACCAAACTGGCTCGATGTATGTGATGCAAAATACAATGATGCAAACTATAGGCATTTAACTAACCTTCAAGCCGACCGTTATTGTAGAAGAAAAACAAGTAGTAGAAATTCAAAGTGTATCGATGGTGAATGTAAATTTATAGAAAATACTAGACATAGAAATGATCCTAGTTCAATGTATGACGATGATTTGAGGAGGAGATTCGACGAATTGCGGGATGGGACTGTTGACCAACGGGAAAGACAGAGACAAGCGAATATAGACGTAATAAATCAACGCTTGGCAAGCAGATCTGTATCACCAGATGCCGAAACAAACTGAAAAAAAAGCACTATTATAAAGTTTTATGAATAAATATGATTAAAATTATATTTATTGATATAAAATGACATTAAACCCATATGTATGGTTACCACATTTTGAATTTACATTACAAACGATAGCTGTTCAATATCCAAAAAAACCAAATGAAGTTACAAAGAAAAAGTATTATGAATTTATTAGTAATATACCAGTATTTTTTCCAATAAAACCATTGGGAAAATCTTTTTTAATTATGTTGAATAAATATCCCGTAACCCCATATTTAGATAGTCGTACAGCTTTTATGAAATGGACGCATTTTACAATAAATAAATTGAAAGAAAAACTAGAACTGCCACAAGAAAATTTTTATGAAAGTTTAGAGAAATATTATCATAATTATAAGCCAAAAGAAATAATAGACCAAGAAAATTATGATAGTAAAAAGAAGTATATAGAAGGCGGTGCAATAATATTATTAATAGCTTTTATTTACTATATATACAATAATGATTAAGATAAATAGATATTATCCACCAAAACCATTTTATGAAATGACAATAGAAGAACTACAAAAATTTGTTAAATTACAGAATTATAAAGATAAAAAAAATAATAGAAAAAAGAAAAAAAGGAAAACAAGAAGAAGATATAATAACAAAAATAAAACACGTAAAAATATAAATTAAATATATATGGGAATTGATAAATGGATATTTTTAATAACAGTATTTTTAATGGCGGATACATATTATGATGGAAAATATACAAAATGGTTAATATCAGGTAGGAAATATTATAAAATGATTACTTACGGAATGATAGGATTATCATTATATATTTTTATAAAAAGACACCCGACGGAAGCAAAAGGTATGATGGGACATGCTTCAGATATAGTTAAATATTTACCGGTAGATAGAGAAACAACTGATTTATTAACGCCGTTTTTAGATTTTACAAATGCGAATCAAAAAATAAATAGTATGGTTCAACCAGTGCAACAAACAATGAATTTTCAATCGCCGCAACGTTCGAGAATGATGAGTTCAGGTTTAGGAAATTCAAAAAGAAGTGTAAGTGAAACTAAAAAGAAATATATTGCTTCACAACAAAATTGGAAATGTGCTGATTGCGGTAATCAATTGACACATACATTTGAAGTGGATCATAAGATTGATTTACAATTTGGTGGTTCGAATCATGTAACAAATTTAACAGCAAAATGTGTTGGTTGTCACAAAAATAAAACAGTAGCACATAAACTACAATAATTTTATATAAATTAAATATAAATAGATATGGATTTTAATAATATACAAGCAGATTATTTTGATGTAAAAAACGGAGTAATTTCATTCACATCTGTATTAATATATGCACCATTAGTCCTATTAGTATTATATATAATTTATTTATTTATACCATTGTTGATAAGTGGCATACAAGGGGGGCAGAATATAACAGAAATATTAAAAACAATAATGAAAAAAATAGCACAAGTATTTTATCTTGTATTCAGACCAATAATATTTATATTGAAAAAGATAATAGGCGGCATAGTTTATTTATTTGGAGATGCTTGGTCTGGTAAAAATAAATTGACGACTATAGTTTGTTTAATATCATTTATAATGGTGATTACGTCAAGTTTATTTTTTGCTTATGGAACACCTGAAACAATAGGAGTCTATGGTAAAGTTATAACACCAGTATTAATTACCTTATTAGCAGTTTCAGTAGTATATGTTTTTATGGTATTTAATAGGTCAATGAAAGATACTGACGCAGATAGTAATAAATTTCCAAAGTATAAAGATTTTTCAGAACAAACGGCTTGGTTATTTAGAAGAACGAATATGTATTTATATGCAGTTGTTTGCATGATTGTTATTTTGGGAGTATTGGGTTTAGGTGCTTGGTATGTGTTTTCGTCAGGTAAAGACGGAGGATATGCGGCTACACAAGTATCGATGTTAATAGGGATGATAATATTATTGGGTATAACGCACACGGTTTTTAAAAGTATGAATATTTACAGATATTTGGCTCAAAATAGATTTTTACAGTTAATATATAATTTTATATTTTTAATACCTTGTACGTTAGTTGATATTGTGAATTATTTATATAAAGAAGCAGAACACACACCAAAAATAGCATATTACATTTTAGGAGTTGAAATGATTATAATATTGTTATGGATATTAATACCAATAATAATGAAGAAACTATATTTGAGTGTTAATCATGAAAAGACCGGATCTTGGACTTATGAAACTAAAGCGGTTCAAGATGGGATAGATCAATTGGAAAGTGAAATAGCAAATTTGAAAAATATACATCCATCGATCGAAACATATTATTTTTGGTCTCAGGTAATGAAAAATAAATTATACTTAAATGGTAAATCAGAGGAATTAAAAGCGTTAATATTGAAATACGATATTAAACAAGAGAAAATAATAGAAAATATAATAAATGACGTCAAAGTTCACACTGAAAAAATATTCGAAAAACAACAAGAGATAGTAGATTTAAAAGCACAACTAGAAATAATAAATAAAAAATATGAGAAAGAAGATGGAGTTCCAGTATCAGTTATTTTACAAAATCAACCTTCAAAATTAGACAAAAAAAGACTGATAGGTGATTATGAAAAATTAAGAAAAAATGGTGTATTGCCCCTTAATGATTTTAGTTATGACTATGGTATTTCATGTTGGGTTTATATAAATAGTACACCGCCAAACCACTATAAAAAAAAAGATAGAAATTTGTTAAATTTTAGTAATAAACCAAAAATATCATATAATCCTCATAAAAACCACATAGTAATATCTACAAGAATAAGAGATAAAACACGAGGTGCTATACATAAAAAACACTACATAGAAAAAATAAAATTACAAAAATGGATCAATTTAGTAATAAATTATGACGCGGGTATTTTAGACGTTTTTATGGATGGCGAATTAGTATATTCACAACCAGGTTTAATTCCGTTTATGTCAACAGATACAGTAGTAGTTGGCGATACTGAAGGTATAAAAGGGGGAATATGTAATGTTGTATATTTTGCTTCGCATATATCCAAAACAAGAATAAAAACAAACTATAATTATTTAAAGAACAATAATCCACCAGTTATTTAGATAAATTTCTAAATGTATATTATATTATGGAATTAAAAACAGTATTGTTATGGGTAATTGTTGTTCTTGTCTTGTACTTAACATATTACTACTTTTTTAGAGATACAAGTGTTGCTGATTTAGTAGGAATGCATAACGCGCGAGTAGCACAGGTAATAGCACCAGAAAAACTGCCAGGTGGAGCAGGAACACTTGATTTCACCTTTTCCATTTGGGTTTATGTAAATAACTGGAACTATTCATATGGAAAAAGAAAAATGATCTTGCGTAGAACAAATGTGAAGAATGAAGTATGTCCTCAAGTTTCTTTAGCAGCTACAACAAATGATTTAGAAATTTTATTATCCACTTATAGTGGTTCGGAAGCATCTTCTTCAAACGAAGCTAGTTGTGGTGTCAAAAATATTCCTTTACAAAAATGGGTTCATATCCTAATGACAACCCAAAACAGAACTCTTGATGTATACATTGATGGTAAATTAGTCAAAACGTGTATGCTTGGTGGTGTAGCAAAAATGGATCCTACTGCTCCATTACAATTGTGCCCTGAAGGTGGTTTCTCAGGTTTCACATCTAAATTAAGATACTATGCTAGATCAGTCAATCCAAGAGAAGCTTATGAAATCTATAGAGAAGGTTTCAGTGATAGTTGGGGTGCCATCACAAACAGATACAAAGTTAAATTGGCATTCTTTAAAGATAATAACGAAGTCAATTCATTTTCATTGTAAATTATCTATATACATATTATATACAGATAATGTCATATTCAAGTTTTGGAAATAGTTATGGGCAGTCTGGCGGTATCGCCGCTGATTTAGGAAGTGCTGCTGGAAATATACAGGGTGGTTTAAGCGCAGGTTTAGGAAAATTTAAAAATAATAAATATGTTTCGGGCGCAACCGACTTTCTTTATTCAAATTCTTTAGTAGCTAAGGTTACATTTTTAATTTTGGCTGTATTGATTTTTGTATTCTCAATGAGAACAGGAACACAATTGTTGTCGTGGTTAATGACACCTAACCCTAACCCTATTTTGATGAAAGGTATGAAATCGGGTAAAAAGTTTTTAAGAATTATACAAGACCCTAGGCATAGAGATGCTATACCAGTCTTAAAATCGAAAAACGAAAGAGAAGGTATTACATTTACCTACTCAGTTTGGTTATATATTGAAAATTTAGTATATAAATCCGGACAACGTAAACATATATTCCACAAAGGAACAGGTAAATTTGGAACACAAAGCAAACCATGGAGAGCAGAAGGCGGTAAAGAAATTCAAACCAAAGACATGGCTTTCCCTAATAATTCTCCTGG
>Ga0206131_10005701_pt1 | contig 13006 bp, 11 predicted proteins | sample Helgoland_Spring_FD_148636 | JGI IMG/M metagenome (GOLD analysis project Ga0206131, IMG submission 148636) | Pelagic subsurface seawater microbial communities from Kabeltonne, Helgoland, North Sea - Helgoland_Spring_Bloom_20160517_1 | ecosystem: Environmental > Aquatic > Marine > Epipelagic ...
AGATGAATATAAAATTCCGAGCGGTAGCCTTAATTTAGATCTCGCACTAGGTGGCGGACTCCCGTCTGGGGCACATCGATTTACTGGTGTTAATGAAGGAGGTAAAACAAGTTGCGCCCTTTCTGTGGCTCGCAACTTTCAAGGCCACTTCGGAAAAGATGGCATGGTTGTTATAGTAAAAAGTGAAGGTCGGCTTAGTAAAGAAATGCTAAAAAGGTCAGGAATTAAAACAGACCCAGAATCTTTTTTTGTTTTAGATTGTAATATTTTTGAAAAAGTTTTTGAGTTAATTAGGGATTTAGTTTTTAATAACGAAGATGGAAAAAAGTATATGTTCATTGTCGATAGTGTTGATGCGCTTTGCCGAATGAATGATGTTGATAAACCTTTTTCTGAAAGCGAGCAAGTAGCTGGAGGAGCGCTTGTCACTTCGGTCTTCCTCAAGAAAATGGTTCTACCTATCACCAAGATGGGACACATGATGATACTAACTTCTCAAGTAAGGGTAGAGGTTGCAGCTAACCCATACGCAGCTCGTGGTGGCCCTAAGGTAAAGCAGGCTGGAGGTAACGCCATTAAACATTATGCCAACTTTATATTAGAATTTGAAGAAAGATACAACAATGATATAATGTGGCAAAATCCATCCGCAACTAAAATTGAAGACAAGGGTGATCCAATTGGTCACTATTGTAAAATTAGATTTCGTAAAAGTGTTAATGAAAAAACAGGAGCTCAAGTAAGATACCCCATTCGTTATGGCAGAACTGATGGAAATTCAGTCTGGAAAGAGAAAGAAATTATTGACATGATGTACCTTTGGGGGTTTATTGAAAAGAAAGGCGCCTGGATATCGTTTGACGAAGAAATGCTATTAGAATTAAAAAAAGAAAACCTAGAATGCCCAGAAAAAATTCAAGGCGACCAAAAGCTACTAGAATTATTAAATAGCAATGGAAGTTTGAAGGATTATTTTTATAATACTATTAGTAAAATCTTCGAAAATGAAAAAGAATAAAATCTTTATTTCTATTGCTAGCTATCGAGATCCAGAGCTAATACCCACAATTGAAAATTGTATAGCCAATGCTAAAAATCCGCGTAATTTAGTATTTGGTATCTCTAGGCAGTTTCATCCTGATGATAAATTTGATGATTTAAAAAAATATAAAAAAAGAAAATCATTTAAAATCATAGAAACAGATTACAAGCAAAGCTTAGGGGTATGCCATGCAAGACATCACATTCAAAACCTTTATGATGGTGAAGAATATTATTTTCAATTAGACTCTCATCACAGATTTGTAAAAGGATGGGATGAAAAATTAAAAGATACATTAAATAATCTCAAAAAACAAGGCAGCGAAAAACCTATATTATCATCTTACCTTCCTTCTTATGACCCCGATAGCAAAAATGAAAATAGGCTAGACGATGTATGGCGAACTTATATTGACAGGTTTATGCCAGAAGGTCCTATTTTTATTTTCCCAGAAAGCATAAAAAATTGGCAAAATTCTGAGCCCGAAAGAGCTCGTTTTATTAGTGGTCATTTTATTTTCTGCTTTGGCTCTTTTTGTGGAGAAGTTCCATATGACCCCAACTTATATTTCCACGGAGAAGAAAGCTCTCTAGCTGTTAGGGCTTACACTTATGGGTATGATTTATTTCATCTACATAGACCTTGGGTTTGGCATCATTATACACGGGAAGGAAAAGCTAGACACTGGGACGATGTCAAAAAGTGGGAAAAATTAAACAAAGAAAGTTTTGCTCGATATAAAAAACTACTAGGTATGGATGGAACTCGCAGAGCTCACTTACCAAAATATGGTTTAGGTAAAACTAGAAGTCTTAAGAGTTATGAAATGTATTCTGGCATTCGTTTTAAAGATAGAAAAATCCAACAGCATACGCTAGATAGAAATCCGCCTCCAGTTCCTTTTACAGTCAAATCTCAATATGAAAAAAACTTTGTCTCTGAGTTTAAATATTGCATAGATATTCATAAGCCCGCTTTCACTGAAAAAGATTATGATGTTTGGGTTATGGCATTCAAAGATAAGAAAGGCGAAGAAATGATTCGACTTGATGCGTCCGAAGAAGAAGTCAATCAATTATTAAACAATGATCCAAAAGATGACTTTGTTAGATTTTGGAGGCAATTTGAAACCTCTCAACTTCCAGCCGCATGGCTAGTATGGCCTCACTCAAAATCTAAAGGTTGGATGCCAATAATAGAAGGCAAAATACCTGTGTAGTGAAGACAATACTAGTTCATCTTCCAGCCTATCGAGAGCCTGAGTTGGTTCCTACAATTAAAAGCGCCCTCAAAAATGCATCAAACCCTGAAAGAATTCACTTTGGAATCTGCAGGCAATACAACCCAAAAGATGGCTTTGACAATATAGATGAGTTTCGTAATGACTCAAGGTTTAAAATCCATGATATGTTATATACAGAAGCTAAAGGTCTTGCTACAGCTAGAGCTATAATTAATGATGAACTTTTAACTGATGAAGACTTTGTTTGCCAGCTAGACTCACACCATAGATTCAAGAAAGGCTGGGATAAAACACTAATAAAATGGCATGAAGATTTAACAGAGGAAGGTTACAATCCTATAATTGGGGGTTATCTACCTTACTACAATCCGTTTAACGACCCAAAGGAAAGGGTTCAAGAACCTTGGTTTTCAGAAGCTGCATGCTTTTATCCGCACAATACAATTTTCATCAGACCTACAGGCGTCAAAGGTGGGTGGAAACATTTAAAAAAACCATACCCAGCTCGATTTCTTAGCGGACATTTTGCATTTGGCTCAAATCAATGGGCTAGAGATGTAAAGCATGATAAAGACATTTTTTTTGCTGGAGAAGAATTAAACTTAACCGTCCGCAGCTTTACTCATGGATATGATTTATTTCATCCTCATCGAGTAATTATTTGGCATGCAACCATGAGGGAAGAACGCGCCAATAAACTAATTTGGGATGATCAAAGCAAGCGGGGCGAAGATATGTGGTGGAAAGGTAACGACTCCGCTAGAGCTAGAATTAGACAATTGATTGGAGTAGAAGACAACGGTATTGATCTAGGTGAATACGGTTTAGGCTCTCAACGCAGTCTTAAAGACTACGAAAAATATGCTGGCATACATTTTAAAAAAATGTCATTCCAGAAATATACAAAAGACAATAACTTTGCACCTAATCCATATGAATATCAAACAGAAGAAGAATGGGAAGACAGTTTCATGTTTTCTTTTTATCATTTAGTTAATATTGAAAGGCGCGACTTACCAGAAAGCGACTATCAGTCTATTTTAGTTGCATTCGATGACGAGAATGGAGTAGGTATTCATTCAAAATCAATTGATGGTAAAGAGCTTGATGATTTTATAGAAAATAATAAAAAAATACATTATGAAGAAATGTTTTTAACTGAAAAAAAACCAGCAAAAGTTGTTTATTGGGCTCACAGTAAAACCAGAGGTTGGGCAGAAAGAGTGGAGCATCAAATATAAAATGAAAACCGTACATTTATTACGCAATGAATGGTGCAAATGGATTATGCACCAATTACTTTTAGATATTGGATTATATTATAGAGATAAATTAAATTATGAATTTAAAATATATAATTCAAAAAAACCAGTAGACATTAAAATTGGAAAGTATGATTATATAATAGCCGACACAGATATAGTTATCTACGACGAAGAAAATGACGCACTTAAAGCAATTTGCCACTCTTACAGAAAAAAAGCTAATGGGAATTTAGGTTTATTTGATATTTTTAAAAAAAGAAATAATAAAAATGATGTACTCCTTGTGCGTAATTACTACTACTGGGGAGTAGAGAAAGAAAGGTCTTCAGATTGGAATTTTAAAATTGAGCCGACTATTTTTTACGGTTTCAATCCAGAAGCTAATTATTACCACTGGCATAGCAAAAGAAAATTAATTAAACATGAGGATTTAATTGATAAAATGTGGTTCAAAGGATTAATCTTTAGGGGCGACGAAAAAACACTCAGTGATAAAGGTTATACCAATCCATATGGCTCACCAACCTTAAATCATTCGCAATATTTAAACGAAGCAATCAAGTACAAAATCGGCCTTTCCATACCAGGCACATGCGAACTATGTCATAGAGATTTCGAGTATATGGCAATTGGCTTGCCTATTCTGCGTTTCGAGTTTGCTGGCAATTATATACCTGAAATTAAACCTAATTACCACTATATATCTATTGACAGGGATGAAAACTTTCCACCAGAACACCTGTTTGATCAGCGCGGAGGCGATAAATATGTAGAAAAATATATGTCTAAATTTGACGAAGTAAAAGAAGATAAAAATTTCTTATCGTTTATTTCTAAAAACGCGCATGAATACTACAAAGCCTATTGTTCGCCCGAAAATATGCTTCCATCTATTTTAAAACAATTCAACAATTAATATGAGTAAAAATATAGTATTATCTAAAAAATTAAAATTTGATAAAGAAAGAAACCATGAAAAAGGATTTTGTTCGTTTGATGGTTACATGGCGATGCAAAGTTTTAGGGCTTTTAGTGCGACTTGGGATTTAATTTCGGAAACAAAACCTAGCACTATCATCGAAATAGGTACAGCTGCAAGCGGTTTTTGTAGATTTTTAAAATCTGCAGTGGATGATCTAGATATTGACTGCCCGATTATTACTTATGACGTAAATGATGTCGCTCATAGATCAACCCTAATTAATGCAGGTATTGAATACAGACAGCAAGATTGTTTCGGCAAAAACAATCAAGACAATTTATTGGCACTGAAAAATGATATACAAAAGTCTGGAGTAACAATAGTTTTTTGCGACGGAGGACACAAGATCACTGAATTTAATATACTTTCCGATTACCTAAAAAGCGGAGATATTATCTTAGCCCATGACTACAGTTATTCAAAAGAAGTTTTTGAGAATAAAATAAAAAATAAAATTTGGAACTTTTGCGAGATAACTTACGATAGAATTGAGCCATCAATTAAACGCAACAATTTAAAGCCTTTTCATGAAAACTCCATGAACAACGTTGCTTGGGCCTGCTTTAGGAAATCGTAACCCATTATGAATAACACAAACTCCATACCCTCGATTATCGAAAAACATGGAAGCGATAAAACCTTATCTGGATATAGCTATATTTACGATAAAGTTTTTAATGCGCTAAAAGATAACCCTATAAAGTTTTTAGAAATCGGGCTAGGCACCCTTGACCCATCAATACAATCTACATTCGTAGGTAACCCATCTCATTACCCTCACTATCAGCCTGCAGCAATCTTAAAAGCCTGGAAAGAGTATTTCTCAAATGGTTTAATTTACGGCATTGATGTCGCCGAAGACTGCATGATAACCGAAGATAGGATCAAAACTTTCCTTGGTAGCTCTACAGACATTGATTTTGTTAAAAATAATTTTAACCATTCCTATTTTGACATCATTCTGGACGACGGGTTGCATACTGCCGACGCTCAAATTAAAACTTTTAGAAATTTTTTTAATAAAGTTCCTGAAGGCGGTCTATATATTATAGAGGATATTGGTGGCGGCGGAGACGGAGAAAATGTTTTTTCAAAATACGAATCTGAGCTCATGTTTGAGATTTCACAACATGAATACTATTACGGAGGTAATATACTAATTATCAGGAAAAACAACTCCAAGAAAGGTAGTATAACTCTTGACCAGTTTACTGAAATCATTGCAGAAAAACACAAAAACTTAGTTCATGAAAAACAAAATTTAACCATAGTTAGTGGTCTTTGGGATATTAATCGCGTTGGGCGAGATTGGTCCAGATACCAAGAGCACTTTGATAAATTTCTTAAAATTCCTTGCAATATGGTTCTGTGGATTCCTAAATCCCTCGAGTCTTTTGTTTGGGATCGGCGGTCAAAGGAAAATACTTTTGTTAAAATTTATGAGCTAGAAGATATTAAAGACGGAATGTTTTCTCCTTTTTGGGATAATCTACAATCAATTAGACTGGATCCGACTTGGCAAAATCAAGCAGGATGGCTTTCCGAAAGTCCTCAATGCAAAAACGAATACTATAATCCAATTGTCATGTCAAAGATGTTCTTCCTTCATGATTCAAAAATATGGAATCATTTTGATACAGATTATTTTGTCTGGCTTGACGCAGGAATAACACAAACAGTTTATGAAAACTATTTCTATAATCAAGAAAACTTAAGTAAATTAACAGAACACATTGATCCTTTTTTGTTTCTGTCTTATCCATATGAAGCAGATAAAGAGATTCATGGTTTTGATTTTGCTTCAATCAATAAGTATGCAGGAGAAAAAGTTGACTATGTATGCAGGGGTGGTCTATTTGGCGGTCACAAAGATTTTATAGCTCAAGCTAATAGCGAGTACTACCATTTATTAAGTCGAAGCTTAAGTGAAGGTTTTGCGGGCACAGAAGAAAGTGTTTTTTCAATTATGTCAAAACTTTCTCCTGAATATTATAAACGTTACAAACTGGATGGCAATGGCTTAATTTCTAAATTTTTTGAATCATTAGAATCAAACTCTATTAAACTTGAGGAGTTCACCCAAAGAAAGCCAAAATTCATTCCTACTATCGAAGACATTTCAGATATTAAAACTAATTTGTATTTCTTAACCTTCAATTTTCCTGATCAACTAGAAGCTACAATTAAATCCCTACAAAAACATGATAATTTCTTAACTCATCCTGTGCAAAAAATTATCATCGACAACTCAACTAGTCAAGAAGCCCGCAATGGAAATAAAATCATAGCAGATAAATATGGTTTTGAGCATATCTCAATGGGAAAAAATACAGGCATTTGCGGCGGACGTCAATTTGCAGCTGAACACTTTGATCATAGTGATTCAGATTTTTATCTTTTCTTTGAGGATGACATGACGATCTCTGACCCAGAAGAAGGAATATGTAGGAACGGTTTTCAAAAACATGTTCCTAACTTATATAAAAAACTTCATCAGATTATGCTGAAAGAAAAATTTGATTTTTTAAAGCTTTCGTATACAGAGGTTTTTATGGATAATAATTTACAGGTCAGTTGGTATAATGTTCCCCAACACATTAGAGATGAAGTTTGGCCTAACTATAACAAGCTTCCCGAAACAGGCCTCGATCCCAATTGCCCCAGAACAAAGTTTGGTCCAATAGAAGCGCTAGATGGACTGTCTTATATTAGCGGCGAAATATATTACGCTAATTGGCCCCATATTACGAGCCGAGAAGGTAATAAAAAGATGTTTATAAACACAAAATGGGCTCATCCTTACGAGCAAACATGGATGTCACATATTTTTCAAGAGTCTCGTAAAGGCAATATTAAACCAGCCGTTTTACTAGCCTCTACAGTGACTCATGATCGATTTAAACACTACAAGCCTGAAGAAAGAATAGAAGGTTAGTGTAACTCATGATAAGTGAAAAAAAATATTGCAATTATACTTTATGGCTTGACAAGAGGTCAAGCAAAATTAACTTCAGAAAGCTTTAGAAAATATTTAGTTGAACCATTATCTGAATCTTATAATACACAGATATTTCTGCAGGCCTTAACTATGGACAAGCTAAAGGTTTGCGATAGACAGCTACCCCCCTTAAACCAAAAGATGGCTCGAACAGTTGTTGAAATAGAAGATATAGATGATTGGAAATTATTTAACCCCAATAAATCAAAAGCAATTAATCAAGAAAAATTTAGAGAAACTATTGACTTTCCTAAATACATTCAAAATCATGTCGACCCTTATAGGAATGGATATGCTTCTGTTAGAAATTACTTAACTGCACTACACTCACTTAAAGAAAGTTTTTCTTTATCACTAGAATCTAGCTTCGATTGCTATATTATTCTGAGGTTAGATTTACTCTTCCAAAGCAACACAGACATTTTAAAATCAATTCAATATTTAATTAATAATCCAGACAGTAAATTTTTATTCACACCTGGTTGGGCAACACATAGAGGTTACAATGATAGAATGGCTATCGCTAAATTTAATGAGGCAAAAGTATATTGCAATAGAATCGATGATTATATTGAATGTAGTAATCACGAACATAAATTTTCGCATTATAATATTCATTCCGAAATTATACTAAAAATGATTTTATCAAAATATGGAATTTCATCAAAATGGGTTAAAGCTTATGTTGCAAGAATTAGGGCTGACGGTTCCGTATTAGACAGTTAAATGAAATTCAAAACCTTAACAGGCTCCGTAAGAAAAGTAATTGGCGTCCAGAAATACATGATAGATTGGGATGGAGACAGCAAAAGTAAATTCCAAAAATCAGTCAAAGAATTCTTAAAAAAATACTGGCAAAGGCAAGTTGTCTTTGAAGAGTTTCCTGTAGCTGGAACAAGAATGACATTTGATTTCTACAATGCAAACGATAAAATTGCTATTGAAGTGCAAGGAGGGCAACACACAAAGTACGTACCCTTTTTCCATGGCGGATATAAAAGTAATTATTTAATGCAATTAAAAAGAGACCACCAAAAACATGATTTTTGCGAACTTAATGACATAAAGTTGGTAGAAATATATGAAAAAGATAAACTTTCAAAATCTTTCTTTAAAAAGTTAGATATTTCATTATGACTTGTGTAATATATATAAATGAGTGATATCGATCCCGACAATCTTCCTGCATTTCAAATTCCAGATTCTTTACTTGATAAATTGTATGAGTTCACAGGGACTGCTAGCGAACAATCTAAAGGTTTTTTACTCACATATACCGATCAAAACGGCACTCCTATGGTTTTTTGTCGCGCAGGCAGTGCTGTAGTAGAAATGGGTATCAGAAAAGCTCTAGAGCAGTATTTGATTGAAATTGAAGGCGCTGATATACCATTTGACGCAAACGATTAAATATAAAACTTGACTTGCACTTAAATTAGTGCTATCATTATAGCCTTATGATGTACTCCTTTGACTTAGAGAAGCAATTATTAGCTGGATTAATAAACCATCCCGATGTCTTTATAGAAATTTCTCACTTCATAGATGAAGATGATTTTTATGATGAAAATTCACAAGTTAACCGCACAATTTTTTCGCTTCTTAAAAACGCAATAGAATCTGGAATCAAAACAGACTATGTTATGCTGGCAGAGAGGGCATCATCGCTAGGCATATCTTTTGAAGATAACATTAATATTGCTGATTATATACAAGCGCTCTCACTCAGGAAAACGAATGCTGATAGCATTATGAGCGTCGCAAAAGACTTAAAACAATTAAGCGTAAGAAGGCAAATAGCCGAAGCTTCAAAGCAGGTTATTAAGAAAATGCAAAACGCTTCTCCTGAAGAGCCTTTTACTCAGCTTGTCGAGGACTCAGATCGTATTTACAATGATGTTATCAATGTTTACGATAATGCCGCAGATTCCCCTGAAGATTTATTTGCAGACATGGAGGACATTATTGAAGATCGTGGCAACAACCCCGTTGAAGAGTTCGGTTTAATCGGCCCACACAAGAGGCTTCATGAATTATACGGATCATTGTTAAGGCCAGGTAATATTACAACCATTACTGCTAGATCTGGCGTTGGTAAAACTCAATTCTGCTTAGACTTTTGCTTAAAGTCTTCACTAATTAATGGTGGTGTTCCTATTTTGCATTTTGATAATGGTGAAATGAGCAAGGAAGAATTAATGGGTAGGCTATGCTCATCGATGTCGGGCGTACCATTGCATTTAATTGAGACAGGCAAATGGCGCAGAGCTGGCAAAGAAGTGGTGGATAAAATTCGGTCTGTTTGGCCCAAATTAAAACAATACAATTTACATTATTATAATGTTGCTGGCATTAATGTTGATCAAATGGTAAACTTAGTTAAAAGATTTTACTACAGTAAAGTCGGCAGAGGGAATCAAATGATTTTTAATTTCGATTACATTAAAACTACTTCTGAAAATTTAAGTAATAAAAATGAGTGGCAAGTGGTAGGTGAAATGGTTGATAAGTTCAAGCGTTTAGTCCAAAAAGATGTTTTGTTTGATGGCGACCCAGTTATAGCTATGATGACTAGCGTTCAAAGCAATAGGTCTGGAATTACAAACAACAGGAGGCCTGAGAATATAGTTGAAGATGAAAGTATAGTTTCTTTGTCTGATAGAATTACTCAATTTAGCTCGCACCTTTTTAGTTTAAGGCAAAAGTCTCATGATGAAATGTTAGAGTCTTCTGATTTTGGCACCCATAAATTAGTTTGTTTTAAGCATCGGCATTTAGGGTCAGACTATGTTAGAGCTTTGCAGCCCGTAAGAATGGAAGACGGATCGCTAGTTAAAAATTCTTTGTTTTTAAGTTTTGATAATTTTAATATTACGGAATGCGGAGACATGCAAGACTTCGCAAGCTCTCAAGGCGCTCAAGCTGACATGAATCTTGCTGATAGAGATGCAAACGAGCTACCCGACATATGATAAGTTCTGATAAAATAAAGCAAATCCTCGAGGAGCTTGGCTACAAACTCCATGATAAAGGCAAATACTGGCAAACTGCAGCTATTTATAGAAACGGAGACAACGAAACTGCTCTACAAATTTATAAAGATACAGGCGCATGGAAGGATTATGTAAAAAATACTCCATTCATGACCTTTAAGAAATTGTTAATTCTTACTTTAAACACGAATGACGCCAAAGAACTTTCAAAATATTTAAATAAAGAAGAAACATTTTATTTATCCGACAAATCAAAAGCTTCAGACGAGAAGATAGAAATGGAAGATATTTATCCTGAGTCCTGTTTGTCTTCCTTGTTACCTCATTATAAATTCTACAACGATAGAGGCATCTCAAAGGATATTTTAGTTAGTTTAAAAGGTGGTCTAGCTACCAAAGGTAAAATGTATCAACGTTTTGTGTTTCCTATTTACAATGAGTACGGGCAAATTCATGGTTTTTCTGGCAGAGATATGTCGGGCAAGGAAGGTCGCCCTAAATGGAAGCATATAGGTAAAAAAAATACATGGGTATACCCTGCTTATGTTAACGAACAATTTCGATCAACAAATAATCAAGACGCTATCATTGTGGAAAGCATAGGTGACTGCTTAAATTTACTAGAGAATGGCTTTGAGAATGTATTTGTGTCTTTCGGTTTAGATGTCTCCTCCAAACTTCTATGCTATCTTGTTCAGCGAGGGTTCGATAATATTATTTTATCATTTAATAATGATGCAGGGAAAGCTGACAATAGGGGGTTAAATGCGTCAATTAAAAATTATTTAAAATTATTAAATTATTTCGACAAGAATAATATTAAAATTTGCTTGCCCAATAAAAATGATTTCGGAGACATGAATGAAAAAGACTTTAAAGATTGGTCTAATAAATTATCATTATATAAGGAAACCGATCAAACTAAAAAGGTTTTGAGTACGGCGAGAGCTTTGTACAAAGATAAGCAACTACCTAAAACATTAATCAAAAACCTAAAATTAATCGATGAGCAAGCATGAATCAGCGTTATCCGCGAGCAGGATCAAGACATTACAGCAATGCTCTTGGAAATATTGGTGCAACTATAAATTAAAGCTACCAGACAAGTCAAACGACGGAGCTAGCAGAGGTTGGATTTGCCACTTGATTTTCGAACTATTGGGCGAAGATAGGCACAAAAAGCATTACGATGCTGTTGTTAAGAGTGGCTCCATATTTGATTGCGAACCAATAAAGAGGCTCACCATGCACCATGCGCGCAGGCTGAACGTAGATGATGATGAGAACCTAGCGCTGATTGATAAAATGACAGTTAATGGTTTACATTGCGATTTTTTTGGAGAGCAGAAATCAACTCCCGATCAAGCCATCTCTGAAAAATCATTCGACATATCAATTTCAAACGAAAATATATCTTATAGAATTAAAGGTTTTATCGATAAGTTATTTTTATACAACGATGAATCTTATGCTTTAATTAGAGACTTCAAGAGCAGCAAACAAGTATTCAAAGGTAAAGAAGTAACAGATAACCTCCAACATCTAATGTATTCTCTGGCGGTAAAGCATTTATATCCAGAATTTAAAACAAGAGAGAGTGAATTTTTATTTTTAAAATTTGATTTAACTAAAGACATGTTTGGAAAATCGGGCAATGGCGTTCTAGAAATGGAAATGGTTACCGATGAAGAGCTTTCTGGATTGGAGTATGAGCTGTCTGAAATTCAGAGCTACATTGACACTTTTGACGAAGAAAAAGCAAGGTCTAATTTTGCAGCTAAACAAAACTATCCTTCTGACGGGACTTTTGGTGGCCCATTAGCTTGCGGTAAAGACGGCTTTAAAATTAGTAGAGGTCAGCCAGTCTTAGATAAAAACGGAGACCCAATTCCTGCTTTTATCTGTTCATACAGAAAACCTTTTTCGTATTATGCATTAAAAGACTCCTCAGGTAAAGTTATGAAAACTTGCTTTATAGAAGATAAGGAAGACTTGATCGCTTCAAAGAAAGAAGGTCAGTCTGTAGAGCTAATGGAGTATAAAGGATGCCCCCATTGGGAAACACCTACAGAGTATTCTGATTTATTTGACTAATTAGTGTAATACTAGTTATGATCTTTCCATTTTTAGTTATGGGCTCCGCCCTTACTCTTGCTGGAGTAGCTGCATATTTTAGTATCATTGGATTAACCACCATATTCCCTGGCGTCTTTTGGGCTATAGTTATTATGGGTGGGTCTTTGGAAGTTGGCAAACTTATCACTGCTGTTTGGCTTCACCGTAACTGGAAAGATTGTAGATTTGGCATTAAAACTTACTTAACTACAGCTGTGGTTGTTCTTTCAATTATCACTAGTATGGGAATATTTGGATTTCTAAGTAAGTCCCACATTGAACAGGAGGCTGGATCCTATCAATTTGTTTCCCAACAAAATGTAGTAAATAATAAAATTGAATCCATCGAATCAAAAAAATTATCACTC
>Ga0206131_10005706_pt1 | contig 12998 bp, 13 predicted proteins | sample Helgoland_Spring_FD_148636 | JGI IMG/M metagenome (GOLD analysis project Ga0206131, IMG submission 148636) | Pelagic subsurface seawater microbial communities from Kabeltonne, Helgoland, North Sea - Helgoland_Spring_Bloom_20160517_1 | ecosystem: Environmental > Aquatic > Marine > Epipelagic ...
GTATTATTATTGATATTATTAAAATGTTTCCACAGCATAGGCGAGACGTAAAACCCGATAAATAAATCAATAATTTGTCGGCATTGTTGGGCGTGAACAATATGTATGTTTATCCGTCCTGGACATTCAAATGCTTTTTGAACGTCTCTGTTGGTAATTGAATTAAATACAATTCTGGGTGTTGTGGCTACATCGAGTTTACAAATATGACAAATATCAAAACACATTCTCTCACCTTCTCTATCAGCATCACATGCTAAAAAAACTTCTTGACTTACACTAACTGATTGTTTGAGTTTATCAATTGTTTTTTTATTGGATGAAATATTTTTATATTTTACGGGCAAAACAGATTTATCATGTATATCGGTAATATCTGGTTTTAAAGTTGCTTCTCGAATATGCCCGCATATGGCAATACATTTATAACCGTATCCCATTATTTCTTCGATTTTTCGGCATTTGGCAGGAGATTCAACAATAATCAATTTAACCATTGATACAAGTTTTATAATTTAATTATAATAACTATATTTATATTATTAATACAACCCTTAACCCTTACAATGATGTTGATACGGGGGTCAAAGGGGGATTCCCCCTTATTAGTACCCACATGCCTTGTAAGAACGAATCGGCTAAATCATCTTGCTTTGGATGTTGGTCAAAATGTGTCTGCATATCCTGTGAAATGCTATCTGGGTTTGTCAATACAAAACAACGATAATTATCAATCCCTTTTTTCTTTCGGGCCGCGTATGGAGTTATGTTGGGTGATTTACAATCTTTATTATCGTCATCAGAAGGTGTCGAAGTTGATGTTTCACCAAGTTTAAGTTTATTTGATGATGATACAAACTGTATATCAATTGTCTCATCTACCATAACAAAAAACTGAGTAATCATTCCCTGAACAGATTTCATTCGAACGGCAAGTGGTCCAAACTGGTTTTCAATAGCAACATGAGTGATATTGTAATTACTTATTAATTCGGTAAACCGGGATTTAATATTACAAGCAACAATCTTTAAATGAACTTTACTTGCGTTAACCGAGTCCACTGGTTCAAAAAAGTTAGTCTCAATATACGTTTTTATTAATTGTAGTTTGTCTGCTTTACAATGACTACGTTTTTGTTTCTTAATGTTATTTATATCCAAATTATACTTTAGAATAAATTCATCTAATTGTTTAACATTCATTTTATTGATTGATGTTAATGATGTATTGATTTTTGGAAAATGAATGGATGGAAATGTTTTTTTTGCGTGTGAACGACAGAAATGTTTAGATTGATAAATAAATGTAGCAGGAGACATACAAGAATTATATTCACAAATAGTTGTTCTATTTGTCGATATGTCAATAATGTCCCATTTTAAAATACGAACAGCATTGCGGTTTTGTTCGAATTGGGGGAAAATAGGCTCAAGAATACAAATGGCCAGATTTTTTATCCCTACGTCAATGGATAATAATTGCATAGTTAAGTAAAATAACTAAAACCATTTAAATTATTTATCATATCTATTTATATAACATTAAATGGCAACTTTACCAGTAGATTGTAAACGCCGTTTAATCCGAGATATTAAAGAAGCGATTGATGGATCACTTGAACCACATGGTATTTATTATGCACATGATGAAACGGATATGCTTACTGGATATGCCATGATTGTTGGTCAAGAAGGAACACCTTATTATGGTGGATATTATTTTTTTACTTTTCGTTTTTTATCTTCTTATCCTTATGTTCCACCAATTGTAAAGTTTGATACACGTTGTGGTAATTATCGTTTTCACCCTAATTTGTATTCAAATGGAGAAGTTTGTTTGTCAATTTTAAATACATGGGGTGGAGGGGACCCGTGGTCGTCGTGTCAAACTATTTCAACGATTCTTTTGACTATTTGTATGATTATGGATGACTCACCACTTCTTCACGAACCGGGTATCACGCTACATCAACCAAGTTTAAACGAATATAATCAGATTGTCGAGTATATTAACATTGGTGGTGCCATTAATCATGTTATTCGAAAAAAGATGCATCGTCCGTTTTTTGATACATTTCGTCCCCAGATATTAACCCACTTTTTGAAAAACTATGATAATATTGTCGTTATTATAAAAAAACGATTGAAATCAAAAGATGGACACAAAATTCTTCAAAATGGGTATTATAAGATGTGTATTGTAACTGATTATGTGAATCTTTTAAGAGAATTTAAACTGATTAAGACTGAGGTTAGTCTTGAGAACAATAAAATTACTTCGTCCTTATAATATATTATATTGAATTATAATAGTACTAAGAAATGAACTTTTTTTCACAGTTAACGCCTATGTGGGTAATGATTTTAGCAGTCACTATATTATACATTGTTTACTATGTGTATTATAAAGGTGGGTTAACAAAAGAAGGAATGGAAGACGGTTTAGATACAAGTTCTCGAAATGGAATTGGTGGTAATTCCGAAGAATTTGCAACATCTATACACGATAAAGTTGTTCAAATTCAAGATTCGCTTCTTACATCAAAGTACGCAGGTAATTACGAAAATGTTATTATAGGCATGGACGAGCTTGTTGATAATTTAATGCTGAAAACAGTTCTAAGCATTGACCCAACGTCGCCTCATAAGCAACTTGAATCATTGAATTCATTACACAAGACAAAACAATCACTTAATTCTGTTATGAAATTCATAATGAGCAAATAAGAAAATATACACTCTTATTCTTATTTCGGTATAAACATAATACACTGTTATAACATAAGCACGTATAATGAATACTGATAATTTATCAAACGATAATGCGTTATACACATCTGTAAATTTAACTAAATTTCCAGATGTAACTGCCACCACAGAAGGAACTTTTGTATATAATCCTTACAATTCCAAAAACATTGAAATAAGCCGCCAAGATGTCTTGGGCCTTCTTGAGAAATATGGACTTCCGCCTATTATTAATAATTTTGAACTGTATAAGCGAGCGTTTGTCCATTCGTCTTATGTAAAAAATCCAGAATACATTCATGGAAAAACTATAAATATATCGGATGAAATAAATATTGATATTACTCCTCCTCCTCCAGACAGTATTCCATTGAAAAGTAAATCAAATGAACGTCTTGAATTTTTGGGGGATGGAGTACTTGAACTCGTTACCAAATATTATTTGTACCGCCGTTTTCCAAAGGAGAATGAAGGATTTATGACAGAGAAAAAAATTGCTATTGTGAAAAATGAATCAATTGGAAAAATTGCGTATGATATGGGTATTCATAAATGGGTCCTTTTATCAAGTCAAACAGAAGAGAAAAAAATAAGAACACTACTTAAAAAGTTAGGATGTTTATTTGAAGCATTTATTGGTGCTATTTTTTTGGATTTTAATAAAATGACCATAAAAGATGAAGAAGATTGGTTTAGTAGTATTTTTAAGACGGGTCCCGGATTTCAAATGGCTCAACGGTTTATTGAAGCCGTGTTTGAAGAACATATCGATTGGGTTAAGTTAATTCAGACAGATGATAATTATAAAAATATATTACAGAAAAAAATACAACGCGAATTCAAATTAACACCAGTATATTTAGAAATTGAACATAATGCGGAGACAGGATATACAATGGGTGTTTATTTGTGCATTGGTCAATCTATACATGTATTAAATCACGAAGATAGTATTCAAATGTCGTCTGAAATAAATTCATTCTCTAAAATGAGAGAACATATGGAACATACTGGTAAGTTATTACTTTTTATGGGCTCAGCTACACATAAAATAAAAAGAAAGGCCGAACAAAAAGCATGTGAATATGCTTTAGATATGTTAATTGATTAAATAGAACAATCAGTATTAAAACAATTACAATTATAATGTATTATTGAATAAGCATAACTAACTAACTAACTAATGAATATTTTTAAAACGAAATTAAGAATTCGAAACAAAATAGCCAATAAAATTGAAAAAATAACAGAACATGTATATGAATTTAATACATCTTATTCATTCACATGGTGTGGTAAGAAATATACTGGTTATTTTTTAAATTCAAATGTTAGTAGTACGCATACAACATATATGTTTAATACATTTTGGATGTTTATTGACCATGTAACCCAAACGACTAAATTTAAAAGAATTCCAGGAACTCCGCCTTCATTTTCCAAATCAACTTCAGTTGCTTTTAGCGATTCCGAAACAGATAATTCCGAAAGCTGTGATGAAAGTCCAACAAAAGAAATATGGATTGATGGAGATTATGTTACTATTGAAAATATAAACGAATATTTTTATTGAAAACTACTGTGCAAAAGCAAACGAATAAAAGCCAAAAATAGCAATCATCCAACTAATCGCAATGATAACCACAATCACAAAAACAATGAACCAGGATTATCCAAAAAGAAAGAATTAGAATTGTATCATCTTTTGACATATTATGATGTTTATCATCAAATATTTAAATGTCAAACACTTCGTTATACTCAGGATATGGAACACTCTTTGTATTTGTTAATTCCATATTATTTTTATTCCATTTATTCCAATTTTTTGGAGGATTTATTTGTGCCTTTTTTACTCGGTTGCTTATAATTTGACTAATTTGTTTTTGACTTAAATTATCGATTTCTTGATAATGTCTTACCAATGTAGGTGGTCCTCCTATACTGGAACCAGAACTAGACCTGGACCTGGACCTGGACCTGGAACCAGAACTAGACCTGGACCTGGACCTGGACCTGGACCTGGACCTGGAACCAGAACTAGACCTGGACCTGGAACGTGATGATTTGGATTTGGATTTAGAGTTTCGTCTAAGTTTACTAGTTAATTTATTCTTGGAGTTATTCATTATAATGTATTATACTATATTGTTAGTAAAATAAAAAAATAGGATTAGATAAAAATAAATATAATTTTTATTATAATTGTTTCAAAAACGGTGTTTTAAATCTTCAAGGGTGTGGGTTAAAATAGTTTACCTCCTTAAAGTACTTCCAAGTCGGCAATTTTCCAATACTCGCATGTACCATCATTCATTGGTCTACGTATAATAAATGGAATTTTTTTCTGAGCTAATTCCATTTCGGCAATTATATGAGAATTAATAATATTGTCTGGTACATGAATGAATGGAGTTGCGCCATTTTCAATTTGAACACTTCGTTGACCCAGAATTTGTGTTTTTTCATACTTTGATAAAATGGGGATAGACCTATGAAACGGGTCCGTAATACAATTATTAATCCGAGTTATTCTTGATAACTTGATAACTTCATCTGAATTATGAGAAATTTGTTCAGGATGTGCTCGTTTAATATAATCCATTTTAGACGTCTTTTCAAACTTTTTAAAGTACTCGTCATTCATGTCTGATATATCGCTATAATCTGAGTCGTCATCTTCGATATCGTCTGTATCATATGAACCATCCGAGTCGTCATCTACTTCGAGATTAATATCACCACCACGCATTAATAAATCTTTTATTTCATCTTCATTATTTAATTTTGGCACTCGAATATCATCATCGTCGTCATCACTATTACCATCATCATCGTCATCATCATCACTGCTTACTTCGTTATCTCCATCGCTGTTGCTATTAGCATCATCGTCGTCATCGTCATCGCCATCGCCATCGCCATCGTCATTACTATCATATTCTTCTTCTTCATCACTATCTTTATTAACATTTATTAATAATTCATCCATATTAATAGGAGATGCTTTTGTATTTGATTCTGGTTCTGGAACAAGTGTAATTTGCTGGAGGTCATCTTTATAAAGTTGAGGAGGAGGGGTTGACATTAGTGGTGGTTGTTCGTATTATTTATACAAAATATTATATTCAAATGATATAATACTTTTAATTCATTTTTATTTTATAAATAATGGAGTTATAATTTCTGTTATTTTATTGGCATAATATAACAACGATGAAGAATTCACGCATTACTACTAAAAAACATCGTTCTCGTCAGTTGAAAAAAACAAAAACCCAAAAACGAACACAAACAAAACGTAAACAAATGAGAAATAAAAAGAATACAACAAAAAATAAAACAAAAACATTAAACGACCCATATGCGAAAACGTGTTTATTTCCACCAATAGAACCAAATAGTACAGAATTTATACAAGTTTCAAAAAAGCATAAATTGTATGTTGAAACATATGGAACACCAACTGGAAAACCAGTATTATACGTGCATGGTGGACCTGGAGCAGGAATTAATCCATCAATGGCCCGATTTTTTAATCCAAAAAAGTATTTTATTATTTTAGTCGACCAACGAGGAAGTGGTAAAAGTACTCCATCTGGTGAACTTGATGGAAATACATCCAATAAACTTATTCAAGATTTTGAATTAATTCGAAAACACTTCTCAATTGATAAATGGATGGTGCATGGTGGTTCATGGGGTTCAACTTTATCGCTTGCTTACGCAATCCATCATCCAGAGCGTACTACTGAACTTGTTGTTCGAGGGGTTTTCTTTTGTACACCAAATGAAAATAGATGGATAGGCGAACCAGGTGGTGCTCAACGAATCAATCCAGAGGGATGGGATTATTATGAATCATCACTTCCATCTTCATCAAGAAAAAAACTTGCTAAGTCAAAGTCCAGTACAAAATTTATGAAAGAATTTAATAAATGTTTTTATTCGGGAACGCCTCAACAACGCGATAAATGTTTACTTGCCTGGAGTGTTTGGGAAGATAGTTTGGCTACCATTAATCGTCTTCCGTTGGAAACGGTAATTAAAAACGTAAAATCAGACAGGTACAAACAAACAAGTAAAATAGAACAACGTTATTTTGAGAATAATTGTTTTTTTCCAAATGGGTATTTTACAAATCCTAAAAATTTACAAAAAATAAAACATATTCCTATAACTATTGTGCAAGGAATGTATGATATGATAACGCCATTTGAAACTGCTTATAAGTTACACAAACTACTTCCACATTCTCGTTTTTTCCCAACAATGGCAGGACATACGGCAATGGACGATGAAAATATAAAATATTTGGTAAAAGCCACTAATTATTATGGGGAGTCATAAGAAGAGTGTCGTGACCCTTATAATATTATAACAATTCTTGAACACGATGATGCTGTTATGGGGGTCCGGCATATAGGACATGTAGCATTTGATACATTTTTAATAATCCATTTAAAAATACACGATTGACAATAAGCATGTCCACAATTAGTTATTGTATTACAATTGTTTGTATCACAAATACAGCACTTGCTATATGTGCGTGGGTCAGATGAGGGTAGTTCAATTGTATTAGTTAAGACTCCAGACGTTTGTAAATAACGATTTGTAAGAATATTATCTGGGTCTATATAGTCATCGTCATCTGAATCTTGAAAATAAATTTGTCTTGGGCGAATTATTCCTCGAATTATTATAATATCATTATCTATATGATTATTGGGTATCGTAAGAATATTATTTATATGTTGTGATTGACGTCGTCGTCTATCACTTATCTGAATAATTTCATCACTATCATCACTATCACTCATGATACTAATAAATTATGAATTAATTTAACTTGTACTACCTATATTGTATTATATTATAATTCATTTTTTATTTTTACATATGTATTATTATGTATAAAAAAATGAATAATATACGTTTATAGTAGTAAAGCAAATATCAATAGTACTTATGAGTTTCGATAGACCCCGTTCTAATTCAGTATCACTTGACGATGAATGGTATCAGTTCCTCGTTGATTCGGATAATATGGATAATATTAATATAACTCCAACTGAATATTTAAAAGAAGAATTTAATATTGGAACGGATGAGTATAATGAAATGATTGAACCCATTGATAGTAATACTTATAGTGATACCAATACTATTAATGACATACCAGATAAAGCACCTCAGGCTGGACCTATCAATATTTCAACTAAATCGCAAATTGTCCAATTGACACATCCATTGGATATTGAGACATTATTTTGGGAACTTCCTGTACAAGAGTTTCACGAGAGAAAAGCTGGTATTATTAAACAAGTATGTAAACTAAAATTATCTACTCCAGACGAAGTAAATACATTACAAAATAAAATAAATAGACACCCGCGAGCCATATCCAGAATTGTATCTTCTAAAGAACTGACCGAGTCTCTTGTTGATACTCAAATTAAAATAACAATTGGATTGTCTGATAAAGATATTACAAAGAAATCCCGTAAGAAGACAAACGCGTTTTTAAATAGTATATCACTAACATATCGCTTTGAATACAAAGGGAAATTGACTGAAATACATGCGAAAATGTTCAATACTGGTAAAATTAAAATACCAGGAATTAAATCAAATGATATGTTTTTAAAAGTGACTCACGACTTATTGGGTATTCTTAAAAAAATTATACCAGATATTGAGTATATTAATAAAACAGTTAACGTTATTATTAATTCGGACTTTGTATGTGGGTTTTTCATTGACCGAGATAAATTCAATGCGATTTTAAAAAATAAGTATAATTTACAAACCGTGTACGTTCCATGGTACCCAGGAATTAATTGTAAGTTTTATTATGATTTAAATGATACAACCCATAATGGTCAATCAACAATAAATACAATTGAAAATAAACCTATATCAATTATGATATTTAGGACAGGTAGAGTATTGATTGTTGGGAAATGCGACGAATGTCTTATTCATTACATATACAAATTTATTTCTGATATCATTAGAGATGAATACCTAAATATTCGTCAAGTCAGAGCAGCTCTTCCAGTATCGGCTCAAATGATTATTGACACCGGTAGTAATAATATTAATTCTGGTATAAACTCAGCTGAACTTAAAAAAAGTCGTAAGCGTAGAAGGAAAACCATCACGATTGATACAAATTTACTGTAAGATTACCTATAATCAGTTGATAACAATTTTAATATTCATTAATTATGTAAGTATTTTTTTTGTTATTTTACTAATATATTAAATGGATACGCCATTATCTTCGACTAAAATAAAATCCGTAAACATTACAGGAAAACACCATGCTTATCAAATTAAAAAATTATTGAAATCACAAGATAAATCAAAATCAGATGCACCTGTCGAGAGAAAAGGAATTCAAAAAATTATACAATACAATGATAATATTATGTGTACTGGAGATAATAAAGAGATGACTCCTTGTCTTTTCTCTCATTCTTATCAACTTGAACTAATAAATTCCATAGATATAGATAATGAACCAGTTAAAGCATGTTATAAAGTAAATTATAACGGGGATAATACTCTATTATCACTGTTATTGTCTGAATTAAGTAAAAAACAATCTGGATATAAACGGCAAGACCAAACAAATAAATCTCTAAGTAAGAACCCAAACATAGAACCATTAATTACAGTTAATAATATTATTAGTTTATTTGTTCAATCTTCTCTGGTTTGTTTTTATTGTAGTAAATCCGTTTATATTTTTTACCGAAATTCAAGAGAACCGTATCAATGGACACTTGATAGAATTGATAATAATAGAGGACATACATTAGATAATTGTGTAATTTCATGCCTTTCGTGTAATTTACAACGCCGGCGAATAAATGATAAAAAATTTTTATTTACCAAGAAGTTAAAACTAACTAAATGTGGTCATCAAGATGACGTTCACGATCAATCGTGCTGATTGCTTCAAGCAACAATTGGTCCATTTGTGATAATTTTTGAAAAATAATACATTCGTCCATTGCGATTTGGAAATAATATGGACCTTTTTTACATACAACAAAGCATTCATCCTTTCCGATTTGAATATTACAAAAAAACGCCCCTCGATTAAGCGAATCCTTTGTAAGTGTTTCGTCTGTTAAAGATATCCATCTTAAGTATGCACCTGATTTAAATTCATCCACTTGGTCAACGTACATATACTCGTCCAATTTATTTAATATTTCTTCTTTATCCTTTGTTGATTTAATAGCCGATATAGAATAAATAACACTATGTTTAACATTCTTAATTTCATCATTTGACATTTCTAAAAGTGATTTATTTCTGTCGTCGTCCAACGCGTCTTGGAGCTGTTGTTCAATATTGTCGTCATAGTCTTCGTCGTCGCTGTATTCATCATTATTTTCAGTTGACATTTTCATGTTATCAAAATTTATATAATATCTTTATATCATATAAATAAACAAATAATTCATAAATGTTCTCTCTTATGTCTCCTCAAATTAAGTTTATTCTTTTTTGCATTCCTGTACGTTTATTACTCGCATTACTTGCTTACCGAGCACCAACTCAATATTTACAAATGCTTGGGGTACCACTTTTATTCATGTCCATGGGATTTTTAATTCTTTTTTTTGGTAATCTTCGCCAAAAAGCAATTGAAGCTGATGGAGTTACATGGTGGGCAAACCAACGATTATTACATGGAGGGCTTTATTTAATAGCATCTATTTATGCTTTCCGAAAAAGCCGCGATGTTTGGATGCCTCTTATTATGGACGCGTTATTAGGTATATTTCTTGGTGTTCGAAAAGGATTAGACGCATAATTATAAATAACATAGGTGAAAAATATAATAATGTTATGAACTTAAAAAAAATAAAATAATTTGGATGTAATTTTATGTGTATATGTATCTTATCTTATTTTTGTATATTTGTATATTGTTTAATTACTTAAAATCCTGGGTCATATTCTTCATCATCTGATTCTAATGTCTTATCAATAATATTGGCAATGTTATTTCGGATAGTGATTTTATTCACGCTACATTTATCAGTATTAATTACAGATGTGGAAACATTGGATGAACCATCAACATCATCCATCATGAATGCGTCATTAACTTCTTCGTCATAATTCTTAGGTGGCGTATATTCATTTTGAGCATTTAATGTTTCCATATGCTCCAAGTCCAATACAACCTGAAACGCATTAGTTCCAAACATTCCTTCTTGACCACACATAACATTTGCGGATACACCATTTAACGTATCCAATTCTCCGAATTTTCCGGCTCGCATAAACATCTCAGGTGTTTCCTCAAATGATGCCTTGACAATTGGCCCAATATCGTCGTTATTTAATCCATTACGAGAAATCGCCATCATCTTGGAACGGTATGTCATACGGTCAGCCAGTAGATTAAAGTGGTGATAATTTACATATGTATTGTCAAACTCAATTACTTCAATCAATTCGGTAATAATCGCATTTCTTGCAGCTTCAATACCGAGAACATTATAAATTTCCATAATATCATTACTTGTAGTTCGTTCTTGGTCAATAAATTCCAGCGCAAGAACACCCAGTAAATTACTTCCTACCGTATCAAGTACCCATATATCATGTTTTTCAAACCCTCCATTTTCCTCAACCATTGTGTTTTTGACAGTTCTAACTCGGGCACTTTTAATCTTGGGTACACCACGTAAAACCACATTCTGAAGAAGAGTTTCTTGAATATTTTTAAGAAGGTATATTTGGTCAGATTGGTCCAATGGCGCGGCATTGGATGTACTATCACTCTTTGGATTTTCCAGTATATTTGAAAGTCTAAGGCGGAACACAAGTTCATCTGAATTGAAATCAGAGTAAATGTAATCAAATTTGTCGTCATATATTGTTTTAAGTGTAAACTGAACATCGTCCATAGTTATGTTCTTATTGAGCATTTCCTTTGCATTCATCACAATACGAATAACCCATTTTGATTTTGTATTATCCGTATTATTAGTATCTGAAACGCTTTCCTCGGTATTTGTACTCGCACAATCTTCCATTAGTGCTTCAAACCTTTTGAACTTTTCAATCATATCAGTATCTTCATCAATTCGTGTATTCGTGTCACGAGGGTCAAATACAATACTAACGCTTTCCACAATCAAATTAAGTGGAGTATGTTCAAGCATATGCATCGTCGCCAATGCCTTATCTTTATCTGTCTCCTCGGACTTTTTCATATACACTGTCATGGATGGATTTTTAATAGCCGATGTAAGCTTGGTGATTTCTTCAAGACGAGGAACACCACGAGTAACATTTGATTTAGAAGCAACACCCGCAAAGTGAAAGGTATTCAATGTCATTTGAGTTGATACTTCTCCAATACTTTGACCGGCAATAATTCCAACTGCTTCACCTGGTGCGATTAAAGCACGTTTGTACATAAGCACAACCGTTTCAAATAGAAGAGTAAGGGCGGTTTTGGTCATTCGTCTATCAATTACAAGTACCTTGGGTGACAAGTAAAAGTTGTACAATGTTTTAAATAGCATATTAGGCTTTCCATAATGCATACTATCAAGTAGATTAATATAATGTTCCATCATAGTGAATACTTCCATAATAGTAACATCTGAACGAGTGCTGTTTTTATCAATTCCGCATTGTCCGCAAATATTATCAATGATATATGAAAACGCAACAGGACAATGAACTTCCGAATTATTTGTATACTTAAACACATGTTTAATAAGTTCTCCCTTCTTCTCAATCATAAAATCAATGTATGTTTTTGTAATGGTTGTTAATTTTTTTGTTTGAGATTTTGTTCTCGTCATAGCTTCAGGTGTTAAAATATGGGTTAATGTCTTTGTCCTTCCTCCAGATGTTTTTGGTAGAGCGTAATGGGCATATATTTCCTCAATCGACATATGTACAAGTGGAATTTGTTGACTTTCCATTTTGACTGTATCGAAACAATCGTTTCCGCAAATATACTGAATAACGTTTCCTGTGTTAGTTCTCACTGTCATATCATATCCAACAACCAAGTCTTCCATGGCCTTTATAAATCGTCGTTGAATATATCCCGTAACAGCTGTTTTAACTGCGGTATCAATCAAACCAGTACGTCCACCCATAGCATGAAAGTATAATTCTTGAGGTGACAACCCGTTTAAATATGAATTTTCAACAAACCCGCGAGCAACGCCAGTGTCTTCATACTTTGTATAATG
>Ga0206131_10005709_pt1 | contig 12994 bp, 10 predicted proteins | sample Helgoland_Spring_FD_148636 | JGI IMG/M metagenome (GOLD analysis project Ga0206131, IMG submission 148636) | Pelagic subsurface seawater microbial communities from Kabeltonne, Helgoland, North Sea - Helgoland_Spring_Bloom_20160517_1 | ecosystem: Environmental > Aquatic > Marine > Epipelagic ...
TGCGTATGGCCGTGCAGGATGACATCGTAGTCACCTGTGTTTACCATCGAAAGCTCTAGCGGATCGTGAACTACTACTATCTTTTTCCCCAACCAGTCCAACGACAGTGGCGGCTCGATAAACTCAAAGCCAAACTGGATAACCGCCCTTGCCAGCGAGTCCCGCTCACCAATATCGTTGTTGCCAAATACTCCCCATAGGGGCGCATTGAGCCCAGAAAATACTTCCAGGGTTTTCGCCTGCGTGATGTCGCCCGTATGAATAACACGGTCAACCCCTGCCTCGTTAAACAACGCAACGATCTTATTACAATTCTTCAGATTATTATGCGTGTCACTCACCACACCGACTTTCATAAGGTCCTCAATTCGTTCACCGCCGCAGGCGCTTTGCAGCGCTTAGGGTTATTATTTGTATCGCTAACCACACCGTTTTTCATAGCGCCTTTGTTCTTTTTTTCTATAGCAATAAGAACCAAAGAGCCGGGCAATACCCGGCTCTTTTTGTTCTACCTTTTGTTATTCTTTTTGTTATTCCTCAGACAGTTATTTCTCAGGCGACTTTTTCTAGTATGTGAATACCACAGGCGCTGCCTAAGCCGATCACGTGAGTCATACCGAACCGGGCACCCGCTACCTGGCGCTTATCCGCTTCACCGCGAAGATGAGTGCTAACCTCATAAATATTAGCAATCCCCGTGGCACCAAGGGGGTGCCCTTTAGAGAGCAAGCCTCCGGACACGTTCACAGGAATCCTGCCGCCAAGTGCGACTTCACCCTCGTCTATCATGCGACCTGCGTCACCATCTTTACAAAGCCCTAGATTCTCGTAATGAAGAATCTCAGCCGTCGCAAAACAGTCGTGTAGCTCAACCAGGCTAATGTCATCCGGACCAATACCGGCCATTTCATAGGCTTCCTTTGCTGCACGTCGGGTCACTGCGTTGACATCAGGCATGACCAGGTCACGATCGGAATATGGGTCGCTGGTCAGAATGGAAGCCTTAACCCTGACGGCACGAGACATACCCAACTCTCTAGCTTTCTTTTCAGACACCAGCACTGCGGCTGCAGCACCATCCACATTAACTGAGCACATCAGTTTAGTGTTTGGGTATGAAATCATCTCCGCATTCATAACGGTTTCAAGGGGCGTTTCTATCTGATACATCGCTTTCGGATTTAAAGTCGAATGATGATGGTTTTTCACCGACACTTTGGCGAATTGTTCAAAGGTCGTGCCATAGTGGCGCGAATGCTCCATACCGGCCTCAGCGAAAACCGCTGGCATAGTACCGGAACCAAGCAAACCTTCCTTCGAGATCCCCGTACCACCACCACCACCGCCGAGTAACCCTTTACCCATTTGCTCAACGCCGACGGCCAGAACAACATCATTGACGCCCGCTTTAATTGACATCCATGCTTCACGGAATGCTGTCGCACCGGTTGCACAAGCATTTGCGCAGTTCACAACACCAATACCAGTCTGACCAATTTCCTGCAGGATTCGCTGCCCTACCATTGCACTCGCCTGCCCCAAATTACCGCAATACAACGCCTGCATATCCTGGATGGTTAATCCAGCGTCGTCCAGTGCCATTAGTGCAGCGGTCGCACCTAACTGTGGAACGGTCCTATCGGGAAACCGACCAAACTTGATCATGTCGATACCCATTACATATACATCACTCATAAGTCTCTCCTTGATTAACTGTTGCGCTCAAGCTGCTGGTTGAAAAAAATAACTAACATAGCTGTTGCCGTCTTTATCCTTTCGCCCAAGGGCGTCATCGAACACGACATCAACAGGCATGTCGAACTCAATATTAGCCGGATCCGGTTCAACATTGATCAAATTACCCTTCACTGTGCCGCCACCTTCAAGATCGACAATCGCGGATATGTAAGGTACTTCAATCCCTGGAAAGCTTCGATGCACAATGCTGTAGACATACAATTTGCCTTTATTAGATAACCGCGTCGGTGTTAACTGATCACGGGCACCACAACTTGAACAGTTGCTTCTTTCGCCAAGAAAAATTGCACCACATTCGCATTTTTGACCCTCCAGATACGGGTCATTTGTGCCAGCGCCTTTCAGCCAGGATACAACTGGCAATGGCCCCTTGTCCTTCGGTTTTTCAGACATTCTTTACCTCAGTGATAAATTACAAAGGTGTCAAGGGTAAACCTGAAGGCCCTTCTAATTCAAGGAATTAGCCTAACAGACAGCATAATTTAGAGGAGTCGCAGAGAGTTAAAGCCTTCCGTTCCCTCTAAATTCCTTCGTCCCCTTTAAAAAATATCTCCCTTAAAAGCTTAGAAGTTAGCCGTAGACGCGGGCCATAGCCTTTTGGGCGCGTTCTTTGAGCGTCTCTATTTTGGCCGCCATCACTGGCAAGATCATCTGTTCAACGCCCAGCGCTTCAAACCTGCGCATATCCTCAAGCGATCTGACGCTGGCATGAGGACTGACATAAAGCTTAATTTCCGACATTGATCGGCCATTTTCCTCTAATTGATCGTTCAGGTACGCCAATCTCTCTTCAAGCGAATCCGGCGTTAGGTTGAAGCCGTACCAGCCTTGACCGACCTGAGCTACCCGCCGAAGTGCAGGATCACTTTCGCCCCCGAAGATAATAGGCGGATGAGGCTTCTGAATCGGCTTAGGGTTCTGGTACGACGCTTGTACGGAATAGTATTTACCCTCAAAACTAGAGACTTCGTCACACCAAAGTGTCTTCATAACAGCAAGGCACTCGAGCGTTCGACCAGCCCTGTCTTCCCACGGTACACCCAAGGCATCGAATTCTTCTTTAAGCCAACCAATACCAACACCAAGTTCAAACCGCCCGCCGGACAAGTAATCCAGATCTGCGCAGACCTTCGCCGTGTACACAGGGTTCCTCTGGGGAACCAGGCAGATGCCGGTAGCCAACTTTATCTTGGACGTGTGTGCTGCCACGAAAGTCAGCGCACTGAACGGATCGAGCAGACTTCGAGGTTCACCGGCGATTCTGCCATCTTCTGTATACGGGTAACGTGATTCATATTCAGGAAAAAACATCACATGTTCTGGCACCCAGAAACCATAAAACCCAACCTCTTCCACATGCTGGGCAGCCTCAATAATGTACGATGGGCTGGTGTATTCGTTAAACGCCATCTGGCATCCGATTTTCATGATCACTCCTTTTTTTGACAAGCAATTTGCTCGCAGACGCGCTTTGGCACGCCCGCACTGCAAAGCCAAACTTTGGCTCTATTCGCCACTATACCGCAGTGACACTGCGCTTGTAGATACATCTAACCACGGGGTTAGTGCTAAGCTCGTACTGATGACCGATTGCCAACATAGCTGGATGCAACGAGGCAGAAAACTCGCGCTGGATACCATATTGGATGACTGGCTGGGGCCGACTCTGGCACTGGTAAAATGCGAGGAATGTGCCGCCCCGGCACTCCTCCACCTGGTTAGCTGGCGCGGCAATGGTCTGGCAGAGCGAATCTACGCCATCCGGCTTGTCGCCCCAAAAACAAGGAATACCTACCTTGCCAATATCAACCGTGACTACTGTGACCTGACCCGAAAAGCATCAGAGACCGAAGCCTTTATTGGCGCTTGCAGCCAAAGCGCCAGGCTGGTTCTGGTCACTAGTCTTGACATGATCGTTGAAGCGTCTTCCACGGCGTTATTTAACCCACCGGTCATGGACTGGCAAGAGGTGAAAACGGAGACCTATGACGACTGGATGAAAATTTTAATACGTTAACAAGGCCTTAGCCGCCAACACCTTACAGGTAGTAACCGTGGCAAGCCCAGGGAAAAAAAGGGTAAGAAAAGGTAAGAAAGGGTAAGAAAGGGTAAGAAAGGCAGACAGGGACCCAAGCAAGCAGGATTAACCCCACTACCTTTCGTCTGATAGCTTTAATGCGGCGCTTGTTTAGGTCAATGAGCCGAGTAAGCGCCTCATACATCGTATGGATGTCAGAGCTATGCCCCAGCCTCCCAGCCTCTTTCTGCCGAGGCATCAAATACTGCCGACACTGTTTCGTTTTTGGATATCGCCAGCTTTCCTCTCATACGCTTTCAATCTAAAACACGCTTGTCCCGAACAATCCACCCTGCGGTGGGTTTTGGCCAAGGTGTTCCAATGGCCAGGCCAGCGCCCAGAACGGGTTGGATGGAATCTGAGAGTACCTGCCGGTTCGAATCTTGCACCCATTGTTCAATCTCTTCAGCTTCCTGTTCACTATTCACATAATCAACTTCAGTACGCTCAACCAGATAACGGGCATTGGGAAATAGTGACCACTTGGTTATTTCCGATCAGCGAACGGTTGATGATGTCGCTTCCAAACGATGCATCTTTAACCCTTTGTAAAGCATCCCATTAGCGGTGCATAAGGGAATAAATCACCGCACCGGCATCCTGTTAATTTGGTATTCCTAGCAGTATTGATGTGAGGCAGGTATTCACGATACGTTATCGACATCCGACATCTTTCCCCTGCTTTTTTAAAGTGCGAAACTGAGGACAGGTCGTAAACATTCAGGAAACATATGAAACTGCAGTCAATCTCAGCCGTTATTTTGGCGTTACTAGCGTCGGGCTGTTCTTCCGTGATTTCGAAGGTATTCCCTTTGGATGACTTGCCATCGCCCACGGGGCCCCACGCCGTTGGCACTCAGTTTTTTGAGTGGGTCGATGAGGCCCGCGACGAGCTTTTTACCGATGACCCGAGTGACCAACGTCGGTTGGCGGGTCAGGTCTGGTATCCAGCGACGGCAACGAGTGACGCAGCGCGCCAACCGTACTTGGACTTTCCGGCAAGACGTTTGGACATGGTGGCTTATCAATCGGGACTACCTCGATTTATGATCGCACATATGCAGCGGGTTCAAACCAATTCTGTTTTGAATGCTACTTTTTTAATGCAAGACCAGAAAATGCCAGTCGTTCTGTTTTCTCACGGCTTGAGCGGTATGAAAAACCAGAACACCATACAGGCAGAGATGTTGGCCAGCCACGGCATCACGGTCATCAGTGTCGACCACGCCTATGATGCTTACCTGACGATTTTCGCCGACGGGTCCGAGGCGGATTATCGATCATCGGATACAGAAAACCGTACCGGAGAGGATTTTTTCGCCTTTCGACTACCACAATTGAACACCCGAGTTTCCGATCTTGTCTTTGTGCTAAACGAAATAGAGCGGCGACGTGACGAGGCCGGTAGCCTTTGGGCCAACCTGAGGACTGATTCGGTTGGTGTGTTTGGACATTCCTTCGGTGGCACGACGGCACTTATGCTGTCAGCAAAAGACAATCGAGTAACCAAAGCCTTAGCCTTAGATGGCTGGATGGTGCCAGTGCCACCAGAAGTTATTTCCGCTGGCACAGAGAAGCCATTTTATTATCTAGGGCAGGCCGAATGGGACGACTCCATCAATTACAAAAAACTCGACAAGTATTTGAAGGCTTCCCCCCTCGCCCGCAAACAGCTGGAGCCAGGCACCAAGCACTTTGACTACTCGGATGCACCGCAGTTTTCTAACCTAACCAAACGGTTTGGATTGTCCGGCGAGCTCTCGCGGCCAGAGCTCAGAAAACTGATTAATGATGCGGTTCTTAATTTCTTTGAATGACACTAAAAAAATGGTGAAGAAGCTCGGGCCGCGTCTACGCTAATCAGGGTAAGCAGCAGGATATTGTTGTTGAATCTTGATGACCCGCGGGATGCTGACACCGAAAACCCTTTTGACTAGACAATAACACCGCATCCGGTCTTTAATATCGAGTCATCTGCGGGAGAACTTGTTATGTCATCGATTGCCTATTTGTCAGCTTTAGAACTAGCCAGCAAGATTCGGGATAAGCAAATCAGTTCCGTTGAAATCACCCAGCACTACATTGACCGCATTGAAAAGTACGACGACTCAATCAATGCAGTGGTCGTTCGAACCTTTGAGGATGCGCTGGAAAAAGCGGCTGCAGCCGATGCAGCGCTTGGCGCGGCAAAGCGTGGACCCGGCCAATCCCTAGGGCGTCTGCATGGCGTGCCCATGACGATTAAGGAATCGTATGTCATGGCGAATACCCCAACTACCTGGGGGATCGAAGGGTTCAGGCATAACGTAGCCAAGAGCGATGGATTAACGGTGCAGCGCTTTCGGGGGAATGGCGCGCATTTTCTGGGGAAAACAAACGTTCCCGTCGAACTTGCAGACTTTCAGAGTTATAACCCTATTTACGGCACCACCGGTAACCCCTTTGATACCACAAAAACACCAGGAGGGTCATCAGGTGGCAGCGCCGCCGCATTGGCCGCAGGCTTTACCGGGCTAGAGGCCGGTTCAGATATAGGTGGCTCGATACGTAACCCAGCCCACTACTGTGGCGTATACGGTCACAAACCCACCTATGGAATCGTACCGATGCAAGGTCATGAGCTTGTTGCCAATATGCCCGAGGCAGATCTGGCGGTATGTGGACCCCTTGCAAGAACAGCCGAAGACCTTGAACTAGCGCTGAACATCATGGCGGGACCGGCAGACCAACAGGCAGTAGGTTGGCGGCTCTCGCTTCCAGCCTCCGATAAAAAAAATCTGCGAGATTTTCGCGTCGCGATCTGGCCTACCGATGAAATGGCCCCCGTGACTGCAGAGATCGCAGACCGGGCAACCATGGTTGGTGAAACCTTATCTAAACTAGGTGCCACCGTTTCAGATTTAGCTCGCCCCGATATTGACCTTTACCGAGCCCAAGGCAACTACCACACCTTGCTTAATACGGTAATGAGCGGGGCGATGGATGATGATGCTGTCGCCGCCGCGCAGAGAAACGCTGATCAGTTCGATTCTTCAGACAACTCAATGGCAGCGATAACTGCGCGATCGTTAGTCCTGTCGCATCGAGATTGGATGAAAAGTAATGCCCAACGGGAACAACTTAGGCATGCGTGGCGTGCATTCTTTGAAGAGTGGGATATTTTGATCTGCCCACAGATGGCAACTACTGCTTTTCCTCACGATCATCGTCAGATGAGTGAACGTACTTTAAAAGTTGATAATGAAGAACAGGATTATTTACAACAAATATTCTGGGCGGGGATGGCAGTAAATGCCTACCTTCCAAGCACCGTGTTTCCGACAGGTCTGTCCCGAGAAGGACTACCCATTGGCCTGCAGGCAATAAGCGCGCCTTACAGGGACTACCGAACGATAGAGTTTACACGTCTGATATCCCGTGAGATTGGCGGTTTTATAAGGCCAGAAGAAATGGACGGTACGACTTAGACGGTACGACTTAGACGGTACGACTTGTTTCGTCTCCCTGTGAGCAGTGAGCAGCGAGCAGCGACCAGCGACCAGCGCCATCCAAACTGCGATCGCGAGTTAAACAATCACAGTAAGCGCCTGTCAGCCGCCATCACACCCCTAGCCAGATACCCAACCGCCCTGCTCGTCTCGACTCAGTACTTATTGATTGGCAGGCTTACCAAAAAACTCGTTCCCTTTGGCTTGTTACTTTTGACCTCAATCCTGCCGCCAACAAAATCTACCAGGCCTTTAACCCGAGACAACCCTAACCCCTTGCTCTCATATAACTCCCGAGAAGAATAGAACGGTTCAAAAATATGAGACTGTGTTTCTTCGTCCATGCCGATGCCAAGGTCTGACACCTCGATTAGCAATTCTTGTTCCGTCAATGAGCTTTTCAACAATACGGGTGTTGGATCAGTGGTTACTGACTGCAGTGCATTAATAACCATAGGCAAGACAATTTCAGTAATCAAGGTAAAGGGAACTTCAAACAGAGCGCTACTGCCATCAGACTCAAAGACTAATGAGCTTTCTTCGCTAGTAATTGCAGTGCCCAATAAACGTTGAATGTTTTCAAAAACCGATTTAAGACTACCTCGCTCGGTTTTAAACTCATCGTCATAGCCCGCGTATCCTTGCAAGGCATCAACAATTTTTACGCATTCGTCAAGAGAGTCTTTAGTATCAACAAGCCAGTCCGGCTCGTAACCAAGTTCAGCTGAAAAATAATCAACGTTACCCTTAACGACAGTTAATCGGTTATTGAGGTTATGTGAAAGCCCTGCCGCAAGTCTCATGATAGCTTGATGCTTTTCGTTACTCACAAGGAAAGCTGTTTGTTCCTCTATCACTCTTTTAGCTTCTATCGACTCAATTCGTTTTTCAAACAGATCAATAAACGTCTTCGCCTTAGCTCGGAGTTGCTTTGTATTAAATGGCTTGAACAAAAAGTCGACTGCGCCGCAATCGTATCCCTCATCAATAAGATCGGTTGCATAAACGTCGGCCGTTAAAAACAATATGGGGGTGTGCCTGTTTTTCGCTGTTTGCCTTATTTTCCTTGCCGCCTCAATACCGTTGACCTTGGGCATGTGAACATCAAGGACAATAAACGCAAATTCGATGCTTTCGCATAAGTCCACAGCTTCCATTGCACTTAAGCATTGGTGACATTCGATGTCGAGGATCCTAAAGGTAAGTTTTAAAACCAAAAGGTTTTCGGGGGTGTCATCGACTATTAATATTGGTACTTTATTCATCTTGGATCAACGATAACTTGTTTACGTAATTGGCGATAATTTTCGGTACTTTCGACATCTTATGTCCAAGTTTAGCCGACCCTATTATCGTTGCATTTTGTGAGGCATGTATATGCCTTTATTTTCTGCAGCATTATGTGATTTAAATTATCACACATCGGACACCAATAGGGCCTTAGCGGGTTCACACCATCCCATCTCGTCAGTGATACAGGGCACCAACACCTCTCTCTGTCAGAATAGTCGTACTGTTGCCCTGCGAGGTCGCTGGTAGCGGGGTTACTAATCGCCGGGGTCAGTACAATAGTGGGGTTAGTCAGGATGGGAAAACGACTAACCTGCGGGACTTGAATGAAGTTCGCCATAGGATGTCGCCTGAAGAAAATAACGGCAACGTTGAAGAGGAAGCGATCACCAGGGAGTCAGTCCGCAGCAGTACGAGTAAACAAAGAGGGCATATCCAATTCAACTCTGCCTAACTGGCGTCGGCAACTCAGGAATCAATATACATTGATGTCCAGATTAGGTACCACCGCTGGGCGAACTGCTGCTGCTCGCGAGGTTTATAAGCGGAGCCATTCGCGACCTGGCGCGCAGTCCCTCCGTGGGCAGAATAAGCATTGGAGTCGGATCTCTGAAAGTGGCTAAAAGCATCCCCTCTCCGACGTTCGAAGACTGTTGGCCGAAAACGTTCAACTTCCGGTACAAACGACGCTCGTGGTTAGCCGTACATAGCGTGGAATAGTTCGTCTTGATCGATTGGTTTACTGATAAATCCATTGGCCCCAGCCGCTCTAGCCATTTCTCTATTTTCCTCAGCAATGTAGGCTGTCACGACGACAATCCGAGGTTGGGTGATTTCTGCATTTTCTCTGATGAGCCTTATCGCCTCATAGCCGTCCATCACGGGCATTTGCAGATCCATTAACACGATGTCAAAACCCTTAACACTGACTTGATCGACGGCGTCTTTGCCATTAACGGCAACGTCGGGAGAAAAGCCTTTCGTTTCCAGCACATGCTTTAGAAGGGTGACATTTACGTCATTGTCGTCGACGATTAACACCTTTAATGAAGTTGGGGTCCGGCCTTCTGCCGGAGCATCTCCCTGGATCAAGCCAGACCGCTCAAACGGAAACTCTAGTGTAAAAGTTGAACCGACGCCAAATTCACTAACGACTGTAAGGGATCCATCCATCGCTTCGCTAACACGTTTAGAAATACAGAGTCCTAGCCCCGTGCCTTCGAACCCTCTTGTTAGTGATGAATCAACTTGTTCAAAAGGATCGAAGATCATCTTGCAATGCTCTTCCTTGATACCAATTCCCTCGTCCTCGATAGAGATGCTAATGCTCTCTAGGTTATCTGACGTTTTTACCCTGCATCGTAAGGTTATCGATCCATCATGAGTGAATTTCAATGCGTTGCTAAGTAAATTGACTAATATTTGCTTTAGGCAGACAGGATCTACGGTGATTAATGGCGGAACTGATTCCGGGATATCGAGTTCTATATGGGCGGTGGAATGCTTAACCGCCGAACTAGAAAGCGTGACACATTCAGCAATATGCCTGCGCAGATCTACCTCGGCTACTTTTTGTATGATTTCACCGTGCTCTATTTTAGAGAAATCCAGTATATCGCTAATCATGTCCAAAAGATGGTGCCCTGAACTACCAATCGCACGCACAAGCTCAATTTGCTCTTGGTCAAGATCCTGCTCAACGAGTAGGTCAGATATTCCGATGACGGCATTCAACGGGGTTCTTATTTCATGACTCATATTCGCCAAGAATACGCTTTTAGCACTATCGGCCTTCTCCGCAGCGTCCTTCGCTGCTCTTAAGACTATCGCTTGAGACTCTAGCTGTTCGGTTCGTAGCTTTAGTGACTGAGTACGTTCAGAGACTGTCTCCTCAAGATTTCCCAGTAATTTAAGAAGATGCTGTGTAAGCGCCTTGACCTCGACAGGTATTCTCTGATCCTGCATTAACTTACTCGAATCAATATCTTCCGCGGTTTCTATCGTAGCAAGTGTTGTTATGGGCGTTGAGATGCGCCTCACGGCGTAAATAAATATTAATACTGCTCCCAGGAAAAAAAGTATGCTGCTGCTTAACGCTATTGCGCTGTTACTTTTTTTGACCTTCTCAAACTCAGCCCCGGTTAAAGCGCTTTGACGCTTTAACGCGCTGGAAGAACTTTCATAACTGCTAATCAGCGTCGCGACGCATTCTTCGTAAAGGACCAACAGGTCTGCATTTTTATCCTTAACTTTTTTACTTAAAAGAAGCCGCATTCCACTTAGTTCATCTACAATTGATTGCATTTCCGCATAATCAAATTGTTTTTGATCATTGACGCGAAACGTTTCAAGCGAGTCTTCAAGCGCCGTAATCTGAACGCGCTGGGGGCCTGCCAGGTAACTGACATCACTACCAAACACAAGATCTGACACCGTGATGAGAACGTCCAGCTGGATTTTAATTGCAGCGAAAGAAGTTTCAGCTGCAGTGGCTTGTATTACGACCGACTGAGTGTCTTCTAATCGGTCAGCTGCCAATTTTGCGACCAACGAAAGACCCGTTCCTCCCAAAACCGAAAGCACCAAAACAAAAATGAAGTATGTCCGTATTGAATTCATATTATTGCGCTAGGGCCCGTGGATACTACTCTATAAGCACGCTACTTAGTGCGCTTCCTGAGAGCTCTGAACTTTGGGTCAAAGAACTCTGAGTTTGAGGCCAAATCGCTTTTGTAACGAACAAGGCTTTAACAGCAGAACTGATAATAACTCTATCACGCTGATTTAAGTTGGGCTCGGTCCGCAGTACGTTTGTCACTCTAATCAGGTCCAAGCCTGCCAGCAGGTTTGTCAGGCGAACCAGCATACTCTGCGGAATGGCGCCGCTTCTATTTTTTTGGAACTTGAATGTTTTGAGCCTCATATCCGAGCCCAAAATCCAAATAATTTCGTCGAGGCCAAAGCGCCCCTTTTCCGTTCTGGCATGGACAAATCCAATAAGCGTTTCTTCCCGGTAGACTACGTAGAGACTGTGGATACCGAATTCCTGAAAGTGAGACTCCGGCAAAACTTCACCAATCTGTTGTCGCACACTTTCATCAACCAGACCTTCCAGCGTTCGATATGAAGTGTAGGTAGGGAAAAACTCTTGAATAACAGCAACTGGTTCACGTATTGCACAATACGCAATGGCATAAGCTTTCGCGGCTGATAGTTGTAGCAAAAGCAGGCTAAGCATCAACAACACCGCTCGACGTAGACGAGGTGTTCTATGACCATGCGTCCTTCCATCATCATATTTCATGCTATCTCCAACCTATTCCCAGCGGTATTTTAACTGAAACCCAAGAACGTCTTGGTCCCCATCGCTCTTAAATGAACTGAACTCTCTCGTATACTGGACTGCCCAGGTAAAACCAGCAATCTGTCCGAAACGCGCCCCTATAGACGCACTCTTCTCTCGCTCCCAGCCGTCCAGGAGTTCCTGATTGTAGCTCTTGTACTGGATATAGCCCACCTTGGACTCAATTGAGTTGCTCCAATTTAGCTCTACGAGACCATTCCAGGTCTCTCTATCGTCCGTTTCCCCAAAAGAGAATTGCGACACTACCCCAAAGCGTTTGAAGTATCGCACACCGTCCAGCGCAATTCGTTCCCGTTCGGAGATGTTACCATTGGTCAAAAGGACGTTACCTCGAAAGATGGATAACCCTAAACCAGGCTCCGGTAAAAACCTCTGACGGTTAATTGAGTGACCGACCCTAGCGGTGAACGACCATGGATCTTTATTGTGTCTATATTCGATCCCACTCCCCCGCGAGAGCAATGCTGAATAATCGAACTTCCCTAAAGTACCATTAATACCAACACCCCAGTCGAGTTTCATCGCCAAATCTTTTGGGGTCAACAGCGTCCGAAGGCTCTTACTCGTAGACACAGGTACTTCAAGACCAAACGGTAACTCCGTATGGCCTAATAAAATATTTAGCTTGCCATCACCGCTAGCGTGAAAATTAACGAACGCATTCCTTACCACCGGATCACAATCGTGATCCTTTTCAAAAAAACCTGGTCTGCGTGTTTGGTTGTCCGTGCACCACATGTCGAGCTGAAGATTAACAGTAGCGATATTACTTTTACTGCCAGCAAAGACCTTTCGAGCGTCAATACCGGTTGTATAAAGAAGGCCCATCTTGTCGGCGTCGGCATCAGCAAGGTAAGTGCCTCCAGCAACTATTTCAAAGGCATTTCGCCAACCGTTTTCGCCCTGAACCGCATATAGATTGGGACACCAAAAAATTACGGTTGTAAAAAGCACCGCTATCTTTTGCCGATAGTTGTTACAAAAATAGTTGTTACACAAATAGTTGTTACAAAGAAG
>Ga0206131_10005713_pt1 | contig 12986 bp, 18 predicted proteins | sample Helgoland_Spring_FD_148636 | JGI IMG/M metagenome (GOLD analysis project Ga0206131, IMG submission 148636) | Pelagic subsurface seawater microbial communities from Kabeltonne, Helgoland, North Sea - Helgoland_Spring_Bloom_20160517_1 | ecosystem: Environmental > Aquatic > Marine > Epipelagic ...
GCCATTTGCTAAGTTGTCTGCACCTTCAACAATCATATTAACTGCCGCACCACTTACTGCGCCAACTTTTAATACTGAAAGGTTTAAGTTTTGTACTGAGCCAACTAATGCTGTTAGTTGAGTTGCTGAAATGTTTCCTGATTGCTGAGTAAAACTCTTAAGGAATACATCTTTACCAATAAACTCACCAGCCGCCGCCGCTCTTCTATCCGTTTGTGCCATTTTAATTCTCCTAAATGTTGTTAGCGAATATATCGCCGTTACATTTATTTATCATATTTTAGGGTTTTTTATGTGCTTATGACGTACGAACTTTAGGTTCGTAACTTACACCTTTACTGATGGCTTTTCCAACTGTGTCTAAACCAATGTTGTAACCTGTTTTTACATCAGCAACTTTATCATCACCTGCAACTTTTATTGCATCTAAATAATCCTTTGTGGCTTTTCTTAAATGACCATGAGTTTCATCATTCCATCCTCTGCTTCTGCCACTAGGAATACCTGAACTTCCGTCAGGATCCACAAAGTTCTTAGTGCTTATTTTCATAGAATCTGGCATGGCCGATCTAAATTTAAATAACCTGTCTCTATAATCTGCGGAATTTCTATCTGCTGAACCCAATGCTTTTGCGTCACTTCCTGATATACCATATTGTGGATTGCTCTCAGCCGCCGCCTGATATGCCGCATCAACACTTGTTTTGCCTAGTAACTGAAACTTTGCTTTAAAATCATTTGCAAACTTAGGACTAAATTTTTTCAGTGTAGCATACTCTAAGTCAGCTCTAACCTCTTCAGAACTTCTAGCCATTGCGGCTCTAGGACCTGATCCTACTGCTGGTGCTTCATTTATAATATGATTAATTTTCATTTTTGTTTATTTCTTCCACTAGCCCAATAACCTGCTATTGCACCTAGTCCTGTTCCTGCTTTCTTATATTTATCTACATTCTTATTAAATTTTTGTGCAATTTTTTTACCAGCATATCTACCTGCAACTGCTCCTGCTACTGTTCCGCCAAATCTTTTAACTGGGTTTGTTTTAGGGCTGTCATCTCTTACCCTGTAACTTTTATATTTTAGCATACTGCTTATAGGTGTCATGAGTTCACTACCCCTACCTAAACGTCTAAGCTCTTGTGCTATCCTGGTAATTATACTTTGTCTTTGTATATACTTTAAATTTTCCCAATCCATTATTAATCTACGCCATTGTTTATACATAGATTTTTTAATCTTTAATTGGCTTTCAAGTCTAAACATATAAGGACTTGCTACGGTATCTGTAATTCTGTCATTAGCAACTTTAAACATAAATTGCCAATGTGTTGTTTTATCAAAACTTAAACTATTTAAATGCCTTTTACTGGTTACTATATTTCTTAGTTTAACATTCTTGCTATCAGGATTTGAAACCAAATATGCTAACAAGTATAAATCTGTTGCATGGCTTCTAAATAATGTATACTTTCCATACTGAGTACTTTGCTTTGCATAAGACTTAGCATAGTCATGTTGCTTGTCGTCTTTGTACATGAGGTATGTAATTAGAGTATTTAAATATAATAATTCTGCCACAGACTCACCAGTAAGTTGATTAAAACCTGATGTAGTTCTATACAACCTTGCTTCTGATATTTCTTTATCTATTAATTTAAAGTCCATTTTATTTGCCTGGTATTCCTGTTCCAAAGTTTAGTCTGCTAAACTCCATTCTATCAACTAATTTTAATGCATTATTATTTCTATCAACAGCAACAAATCCTTCCTCGCCAGTTACTTCATAACCTTTTTCTGTTTCTTTAAATGTAGGTATTTGCCTGATTGTTTCTAATTTTTTTACAATCTGTATTTTTGCATCTATAAGTTTTAAATATAAATCATATACTGATACAATTTGCTTAACATTTTCCTTAATAAACTTAACACCTTTTACCATTAAATCAGTTTTAGCATCTATACTTTTTTGTGTTTTTACTTTGTCTATTTCTTTTGTCATAAAGTCTATATACTTTTGTACAAAGCCTTGTGCAAATTTAGTAGGTTCATCAAATGCACCTGCTCTAATATTATTATTAACATGAGCTTTTAATTGCTGTAAGAAATTTTTTCCTATAAGTTCGTTGCCTTGTTCTAACCACTTAAATGTGTCTGCATCTATATTTTTTAAGTAACTGTCTGCTTGTGATATTGCTGTCATTACATTATTACTTTCTTCTTGTGTTAGTGTAACTGTACCACTAAAATCTTTTATAATTGCATCTCTATGCCAAACACTACTAGTATTACCTAGTTGACTGCTATCAAATCCAAACTTTGCAGTAGTATCTGCTAATGTAGGGCCTCCAACATATTCTGTATGCCATACTATACCCATTTCTGACTTATTAATTTGTTTTGCTAACTCACTATCTGTAGGAGTTGTATAAACTATTGTGTTTGGTTTAAATAAAAGCACATCTTGACCATCTATAGTTGTTGTTTTTAAATCCTCTTTACTATAAAGCATATCGCCTTGTGCGACTGTATTCCAGGTTAATTTTCTTAAATGCCTTAATGCTGTTTTTAATTTAATCTGTAACCCTTCATTAGGATGGTTTTCTTCGATGTCTTTATCTGTAAAATTTATTTTAGGTTTTCTTGTAGCAAACACACCCTTAGTACCTACAAAAAATTTGCCAGTTTCTGGATCCTTACCAGCAATAATGGCAGGTGCTCCGTCCCATTTTGTTGTCATACTAATTGGAGACTTAGTACTGCCCTCTAGCATTTCGTGTAAACTATACAAATAGTCAACTGCTTCTTTGGCACCTGCATATCCTTTATTAAAGATATTATCTTCCAGATGCTCTAAGTGAGTATTCTTACCCTCTGCTTCTAAAATTATTTCTTTTAGAAAACTTTGTGATAATTCTGAGTATTTCATTTTTAACTAAAACGTTCGCCTGTTTCATTTTGCCAGATTTTAAATGCTTTATTCAAATGTATTTTATTATTGTTTGCTATCTTTATGATTTCATTTCCTTGTTCTTTTGTTAGTTTTCCTTGGTTAACTAATAATTGTAGATTATCATAATCGTCTGCTGGATTATTTTTATTTTGTTTTTCAGGATCTTTATCTACAAACTGAAAGTCTGCTTGTCCATATGCAAATGTATTTGGCATTGTCTTTTTGCCTGTTGCTTTAAGTTTTCCATTAACGTTTTTATACCGCATATGGTCTTTACCAACAGTTTTACCAAAATTAGGGTTTGCTATCCTTTCAGTTGGGCTTAATGGAATTTGTTCTCTGTCGTCTACATCACCATTTTGCCATTTTTTAGTTGTTTGATAATCGTATGCATCAACCTGGCCAGGTACTGCATCATTTTGGGCTTTCCGGTCTTTGTACCCTTTAACCAATCCTTTTCCAAAACCTGCACCCATACCAACAAGGTTATCTGCCGCCCTTCCTAATATACCAAGACCCATATCTGCTGTTTTATAAGCCAATCCGCCTTTGTGCGGTTTTCTAGAGTTCATACCAACACCAGTCATTCCTAATGCTTTACCTATTTTAGCACCCATACCAGTTTTTCCTAATGCTGGTTTATTTGTAGGATGTTTTAAAAGATCTACGAAAAGTTGACTTTTAGGTGGTACTATTTTACCTGTTCCTTTTTGTGTAAATGATCTAGTATCTTTATCCCATGTGTAATCAACATTATCATATTTTACATTTTTAACTTTTGTGGGGTCGTACTTAAACTCTTTTAAGTTCTGCTTACTTACTATTTCTTCAATTAGCATCTTTGTTCTCTCTCTGGGATTCCTTGATTATTTTACCAATTCCTCTGGAGAACTTTTTTCCATCTCTGCTTTTAATACTATTAACTAATCTGTTTTGCAGATCTTTAGCAGTTGATGAATCATAATTTGCGTCTATTTGTTCTAGTAAACTTATCGCACTAGCAATGACATGCTCGCCTCTATTAGATACCACATGATCTCTATCTCTGTCTACAGAAATTTGATTTAGTTCTTCTAAAATGCTACGAGTTTTACGCACAATATCTCCAATAAAAATATATAATGCTATTTATCATTTTACTGATCATTTTTCTTAAAGAACTCTCTCATGTTCATTGCACCTGATATAACATCCTGTGCTTCTGGTTCATCTGCCTTTATACTGTTGTTTCGTTTAAGTTGATCAACTAAACTACTTGTTGTCATAGTCATGGCATCTTCATCGCCTTCTTCTAAATCTTCAATCCTTAATGTATCAGGATTAAACTTTAAGTCTACTTTTGTGCCAACACCACTACTAGAACGTGTTTTCATAAACTGTATCTGATATCTACCCTTTTCTCGCATAGCATTACTTGTAAATATACCCACAACATTATCTGCTGTTTGTATTTTACTAATACCACCTGCAATATGATGATGATCAAACTCTATTTCTTCTACTGCCCCTCTGTTTAACTGGGAGGCTGTTACAAATAGTAAGTCTTTCTCCATTGCTAAGTTACGCAACTCTTCAGATACATATTTGTCTTTTATAAACAAATCACTGCCACTTACTTTAGTACTGATAGGCATCATTAAGTCCAAGTAATCCACAAGTAAACAATCTACTTTTTCACCACAAGATATCTCATACTCTCGTAAAAATACCCTTATATCATTACAATTAACACCGTTAGGCATTTGTTTTACACGGAATCTGCCTGCACCTTTGGCTTTCATTCTAACTTTTAAATCTACATCTTCCATGTTTTTCATAACTTCTTTTGTGCCATATCCAGATACCATACTGTCTAATCGCATACTAATAAGTTGTTCACTAAGCTCTAAACTAATATAAACAGTATTTAAACCTGCTAATGCCCAGTTTACACCAAAGTTCTGTAAAAATAAACTCTTACCTGCTCCTGATCCTCCAGCAAAGATTGTCATCTCGCCTCTGTTCATGCCGCCATATAATTTGTGATCTATTCCTTTCCAGCCTGTACTAATTGCTCCACTCTGATCTTTAATCCATTGTAATCTTTCTTTAGGATTTTCAAAGTAATCTAAACCTAAATCTTTAACAAGTCCTACCTGGCTTGCATCTTTAATTTTAGTCTCTACAGCACCATAGTCCTGATTCTCTAATAAATCTGTACTTTCAATAATTGCTTTCTCTAATGCTTTATGTCTACAAAAAGTTTCAAACTCTCTTAAAAACCAATCATGATGATCTGATGTAATATTTTCTATAGGCTCAATGCTGACTCCACTTGCCGCACTTACTTGTTCTGGCGTAGGAATAGCATTAAAGTCTGTTGCATGACTCTGAAATAATTTTACTGCTGATCTATATTTCATATTGAAGTAGTCAGGTTCAACTATATTCGCACACCTACTAAACAAATCAGGATCGCTAATCAAAAACTTTAAAAATAGTTCCTGTGTTTCTTCGTTATAGTTTGTTAAATCACTCATTTTCTTTTATCTCATTAGTTATATATCTGGCAACTTTAATATGCCCTGCTTCGTTTGGATGGCTATCACTTGTACTAATTACATTATTACCTGCAATAATACTTATAGGTTTTATAAATTTACTTGGCACAATGATATCTACATTATTATCTGACGGCAAACATCTTGAGCTCATGCCTGTAAATATATGCGGTATTTCATGCTGATTAAAAAATGCTATCATAGAGTTAAGTAAGTTATACGTTTCTTCTTCAACTGTTCTAATACTTCTGTGTAGTAAAGAATGATGTATAAAATTTGTAACTTTTTTATTAAGTTCATCTATATCTATATCACTTCTATTGTATGATTGATCATCTAGTACTACATCATTTTTACACATACCAATCCAGGCATCAAATTCTGAGTCAAACCATTCGTCCCTGAACCAATCAGTTAATTGTATCACAAACATTGTGTCATTTACTGCGTGGGTATTTATATATTCCTTTGTACGTCTAAGTATTCTTTTATTACTGCTACCAATCCAACTTTCATTTACAACGTCATAACCTTCCATAAAATCAGGCCATGCTAACTTATTTTCAAATTTATTACCATAACTAAAACTACAACCATTTACATATAACTTCATAACATTTTTGCCCTTACTTCTATCTTTAATTTGTTGTTGGTTGCATGTTTTATAATACTGCTTATTGTTGCTAGTCTGCCATACATGTTCACAGCATCTGCGGCATCTTTACAATCTATATGCCAAGGCGGGAAACTTACTTCCCACCCTAGTTCAGCGGCCTGCAACATTAATTCTATTCCTGCTTTATCTCTATCAGGACATACTATTATTCTTTTACCTAACTTTTCAATTAAATGTGCCTGCTCAGGTCCCACACTATTTCCTTGTATTGCTATACCATCAACTAGTATAGCATCAAATACTCCTTCAGTTACTATTACAATTTCTCTCTTACTATCTGCAAATCTATCTATATTAAATACATATCCTGGTTGCATCTTGTGTAAGTACTTGGGTGTTTGTTTGTCAGGAGGGCTTATATGCCTTCCTGTCCAGCCTACAACCTCATTGTTATAAGTGAAAGGGACTACTAATCTCTGCTTATATAAATTGTTATTAAAGTATAGCAGTGGATATAGACCAAGTAGTCCTCTTTGCTTTGCATATTCTTTTACAGCATGACCATCTTCTAAGTCATCAACGGCACTTGCTGTATCAGGTATTTGCTCTGTAGTAAATTTTTGTAAGTTATAAACATAGTCAGTTTCAGTTTCTGTCTCTAATTCTTCTGCATATTTTAATAACTCTATTGTGACTTTATGTATGTCCTGTTGATTGGCACCAAGTATTGTTGCCAGATCTTTATACTTTTTACCCAATGTTGGATTAGGTTCCCAGCCAGTTGTATATCCACAATTAAAACAATTATAAGATATTTTTGCACCTGTTGTAATCAGTCCACCACGTTTTCTTTTATCTGAGCACATAGGACAATCCATAGTGTTCCAGCCACTAGGAGTTTTATTAGTTTTTATTGGAAGATTATCCAAAAGGAGACGATGCACCTTTTCCACTAAAAAGTCTATATCCATGCATTAATTATACACGATATAGTCGGAAAAGTCAATTAGTTTCTTAGTTGTACTAAAGAAATATTTCCTGCAGTAGGTTCGCTCATTACTCTAATATAATTTGCATTTACCTGGAATGTTTTGTGATATATAGTGGAGTTTGCTGTTAATGATACACTACTTTCTACATTAAACCAGTCAGTACTATTGTTAGCAGTATCAGGTGTATTTTCTACACAACTTGCTTGTATTGTAAAGGCTCCAGTATAAGCATCAGGATGTATTGCTATGCTATGTAAACAGGACGTAAAGTTTCTTGATTGATTACCTTTTAATGCTGATGTAACAAATACATTTCCTTCATCTCCATTATTAGTATTCGTAACCTGTATAAATGTACTAACATTTGCTGTTTGAGTATCTACAGGTGTTTGTTTAGTTTGATCTAATATTTGTATATCAAATTTAATGTTATTATTTTGATCTGCAAATACAGGAAGCTCTTGCCCTTCTGCTGTTTCTCTACTAATAAAAATCTGGTATAAACCTTCTGATAGTGTAGTTAAATCTCCTTCAGCCATAGCAAGTTTTACTTGTCCTACACTTCCTGTATGTTCTAAAACTCTAGTAAAAATTCTTTTACCTGTCAAAGGATGCATCAATGTACCTCTAAGTACATCGTTGCCTACATTTTGTAGTTTTCTGTCTTTATTTCGTATATTAAAGATTATCTCATTAGATAATCCTTTATGTGCTGTTAGTTTTTTATTATTCATAGGTCTGTTATCCACATAGAAACCGTCCGAGCCAATCACTAAATCGATTACCTCGTCGTATAAAAATAATTTGTGATCTCCGTAACTCATAAGTTTTAACTCTTTATATTGTAGTATTTATCATTATGGAACATAAATAACATTGTGGAGAAAGATAAACTAATAGAACAAGCAGAAGAGCGTTACCCATTCCTTACAGGCATTACTTATGCTGGTAATGAGTATGTAGGTATTGTTGTGAATCATGACAATGCAATATGTACTTTTTATGATATAAGTAAGATGCCTTCATTAGAAATTAAAAAGAAATTTTTAGACTTTGGTGACATGTGGTGGTGGGAAAGTAACAGACAACTGCCTATAGATATTTTTCTTAATCACGAAATGAAGGTATTTATTCCTTTCCTATCTACATTTGTAATGAAAGATGTAGAAGTTTTATTTGGACCAATGACGTCGTTACAAAATTTAATTACAAAAAGAATTAAAAGACGCGGTGTTCAACTAGTTCGTAAAACAGACTAACTACTCACAAATATTATTAAGTTGCACTATAATTGCTAATGCATACCCATAACTGTGGCTCTTTTTAAAGAAATAACTGTTATCATTAGGTTTAACCCAAACATCAGCCTCTATCTCTTCCCAAGTTTTACCTACTAAGTGCCTTTTACCCGGTCTTATTATTGCAAGTATCATTGCCAATTGTTCCAGGCTTGTGGGTAAATGTTGATTTACAATATCATAATGATTGCTGATATGAAATAATTTCTCAACAACTTCTTTATGTTCAAACAATTCCCACATAGGTTCTGTTGCTACAAGTTTATCAAGATGTGTCTCGTCAATTATGCCTTCATATACATGGTTGTTTAAAAAGTCTACTTTAAACCAACCATCTTGTTCTGCTTGTTTATGTTCTATTGTACTGTATCCTTGTAAAGGAAACTTAGGAACATTTTGAAAGTAGACACCAGTATTATGTTTGGTAAACTTACCATCCTTTTCAATACTTGCAGGCGTATGCTTGACTAACTTTAAAAAGTCATCTCTGTTCGCCATATCGATATCTACATCAAAATCAAACTTCATTTATTAACGAGCTCCATTTTTTTAATTTTTCTCTTTTAACTTTAATACGTTCATTTATTTGTTTTTCTGTAATTAAACCATTTTCTTTTAATAATTGAACCATACACATTAAGTCACCTATCTCATCTTGTAAATTTTCATAGTCAACTTGCTCGTTAAATCTCAGCATTTTACTACATGCTTGTGATACTTCAGCACATTCTTCCATTGTAATAACTAATAATTCTTCTCGTCTATTCATTATTCTTCCTTAACAAATATTCCGTCAACCATTTTGCCTTTGCGATCTTTTATATCCTCATACGCAACACCTAAACATTCTTCTAATGTAGTGCCTTCTCTTTCAGCAATGTTAATAAGAATAACTAAACAATCCCCGATGTCGTCTTTAACATCTTCTCCTTTACATACACTATCTGAAAGCTCTCCAACTTCTTGTATAAGTTTAAGTACTTGATCTTTACTTGTTGCTCCATCAATTAGGTTCCTGTCATGGTGCCATTGTGACGTCTTTTCAATTAACTCTTTCATATTCCTGCTACCTCGCATGTTGTTTTAATTTCTTGTACTTCTTCTCTATTATGTCCAAACTGCTTCATCCAAAATGTTGTATCTATAATGTGCTGTATCATTTTTACCTGCTCATCATTAAATCTAGTAAGTAGCTCTCCGCCTGTCTCACTTAAATATAACACCCAGGGACTTACTTTAGCACTTCTGATATCATGTACTGCTCTAGCAGGAGTTACTATTTTAAAATAATCTTGCCAATCATTGTCTGACTCTTCTGCCCACTTGTTTAGATATATTATAGTACGCTCTAGTGCTTTTAGGCCAGGTTCCTTTCTTACATAAGTTAGCAAAAACTCATCATACATTTTGTCTTTGCTCCAATCTGCAAGTTTCTTACCTTCTTTAATTAACCATTCTGCAAATTTCTCTGGAGACATATATTCGTTTACAATACAACTTCTACCAAACTTCGTAAATCCTTCATAGTATTGGCTCTTTATAAAGTCTTCCATACTTTTAGGTTTACTTACCTGTGTGTTAAGCTCATAAAACATTTGGAATACCCTATAACCAAGTCTTATATGTGTTAAATCTTTATCAGCCCATCGTCTTTTCTTTACACACATATGAGCACTAAGAGTTCTTTCACTCATAAAACTTTTTTCACACCATTTACAAGTGTTACTTTCCAAAGATGTCTTTGATGATTTTGTCATCGTATCCGTGTGCTTTTGCTAATTCTTTTAATTCTTCTTTACTATTAATATCTATAAGGTTGTTTATATCTTCTGACTTCATATGCGGAAATGTTTCATATATAAAATCAAATACTTTACTTTTTTTCTTCCTGCTGTTAGGCGGTTTTACATAAGGATGAAACTGTATAGAGCCTACACCACATGTACTTAAAAGCAACCATTGTAGTTCTGGATGTTTACTAACTTCCATAAACTGATAGTTTACACATTCATTTGTCATAAAAATATAATCTGCGGCATGTTTACCTTGTACACTACTGCAATATCGCATCATCATCCAGGCACTAAAAGCCTTTTTACCTTCATGTGATAAGTTATTATAAAAGTTTCTATCCTTTTTGTCAATCGCCGCCATTATATCTTTTAATGGTATTTGTGGTTTTTTAGCCATTACTCGCCTTCAAATTCAATTAATGATTCAACATTAAATCCTGTTTTCTTTATTATAGCACTTCCACCTAAATCGGGCAAGTCTATTACAGCCAAAACTAGTATATTTTCTTTAGGTACTTTCCAGCATTGTGCTATTAAACTTGCTAGTGCCTTTGCTGTTCCGCCTGTAGCAATTAAATCGTCTACAATAACAATTTTATCATTAGATTTGATATCTGAGTTTCGTTGTATGTGTAATTCTGCTTCTCCATACTCTAATTTATAATTTCGCTGATAAGTTTTATTAGGTAACTTGCCAGGCTTTCTTGCTAATATTAAAGGCAATTCCATATCTCTTGCTATGGGAGATCCAAATATAAACCCTCTGCTTTCTATTGCAACAATTTTAGTAGCATTAAAGGACATACAAGTACTACTTAAACTTATTAATGCTTTGTTGAACGCTTCTGGGCGTTCTAACATGCTTGTGATGTCCCTAAACTGTATTCCTTCTATAGGAAAGTCTGGTACTGTTCTTATAGTATCTTTTAAATCCATAAATCTTTTTGCTCCCAAGGTAAATCTTCTTTACCAAAATGTCCGTAATTAGTTGTCCTAGTTAAATCCAAACTAAATAAATCAAATTTATCTATAATACCTTTAGGTGTTAAGTCTACTTTACTTATAATATCTTCTGTAATATCTTGTCTTACTACACCGTCAGCATATACATAAACACTAGTTGGCTCTTTTACACCAATTGCATAACTTAATTGTATAGTACAATTTTCTGCTTTGCCACTAGCAACTACATTCTTTGCTAAGTATCTTGCCATATAGGCGGCACTTCTATCTACTTTGGTGCAATCTTTACCACTAAATGCTCCGCCACCGTGTGGTGCATAACCGCCATAAGTGTCCACAATAATTTTTCTGCCTGTAAGACCACTATCTCCATCAGGTCCACCAATTACAAATCTACCTGTAGGATTAATATGCCAAACTGTTTTAAGTAGGTTTACTTTGTCTTTTACAACAGGCAGTATAATATCCATTACACGTTCTCTAACGTCTTCTATGCTTAGTTCGTGACTATGTTGAGTACTACATACCACCGTTTTTATTTCTATAGGCTTACCAACACTATCATAACTAAATGTAACTTGTGATTTACTATCTGGTCCTAACCAATCAGCACCATTTTGCCTTGCTGTCTGTAATGCTTTAAGTATTTCATGACTATAGTAAATTGCACTAGGCATATAATTAGGTGTTTCATCACAAGCATAACCAAACATAATGCCTTGATCTCCTGCACCAAAGTCATCAGTACCCATAGCAATATCTGGGGATTGTCCATGTAGTTCGTTGTATATTTTTAGATGATCCCAATGAAATCCGTCTTGCTCATAGCCTAAATCTTTTACTATTGTCCTTACAATATTATCGATTTCCTTTTTATCAAACTTATCACTTTTATATTCTCCAGCAAGTGTAACCATATTTGTAGTAACCAAAGTTTCTACAGCCGCTCTGTGATTATCTTTTCCGTCTAATAAGTATGTTGCAACAGCATCTGATATTTTATCTGCTATTTTATCTGGGTGCCCACTACTAACACTTTCACTTGTAAATTCGTACATATTTTGTTTTCCTTATCTTAATTTGTTTTCCATTATGTCTTCCCATGTAGAATATTCAATTCGATCAAATGATCCCTCAGGGAAAGCAGGAGGTACCCATTGCACCGTCCTTTCTCTTTTATACACTTTTTGTAACCATACTCTGTTTCCAGATATTAATGTTACAGGTCTCCAAGCAAACCATTTAATCCAAGGTGTGTAATCTGCCTCGGTAGGATCTTTCAAATGCGGATACCTTGTATAAGCAGGATGGTTATAATTCTCCATCCTTTCTCATCTGTTCTCTAATTTTAGTTGCACTAATTTCTTGTGTTGCTTCATCTAAAACTTCTTCTTCAATTTTATAACCAACACCTCTACCATATGTAATATTCATAATGTTTGGTACAGGGTAACATCTAAACTTGCCTGCATATTCGGCCAATGCCATTTCAATGTTCTCACATATCTTATCCACTTGCCAAGGATTGTCATCTGTTAAAGGCATATCTCTAACAAGTAATGCAACTTGTCCATGTTTTGCTAATGCTCTTTCAAATAATTTTTGATGTCCTTCGTGCCATGGTTGAAATCTTCCTAACATTTGTGTGGTTGGTTGCTTAGGTTGGAATTCATGATCTTTAATATCAACAGCAATTAGTCTTGCCCATTCCTCAATCTTTTCTTCTGTCCACCAATCTTCTGCTGTTACAATAGCATTTATTTTTACACTATCTATTGTAGGCTTTTCAAACATTTTATTTGTGTCTTCAAATCTGCCTTCTTCAATAGTA
>Ga0206131_10005714_pt1 | contig 12983 bp, 14 predicted proteins | sample Helgoland_Spring_FD_148636 | JGI IMG/M metagenome (GOLD analysis project Ga0206131, IMG submission 148636) | Pelagic subsurface seawater microbial communities from Kabeltonne, Helgoland, North Sea - Helgoland_Spring_Bloom_20160517_1 | ecosystem: Environmental > Aquatic > Marine > Epipelagic ...
CTTGTTAACTCATTTTGTACCACAACACGTGTTTATTAAAAGGGCACCAGTTAAAGTTGATCATTATTATCATACTGGGCAGATGCGAGAACTACACCAGCATCTTAGTACAATCAGTAGAGTTGAGTTGCCTTGGTTACACGAAAATCGCACCAAGTACACAGATGAGTTTACCGAACAGTACAACGCTTGGTTTACTAAAAATCAAACTTGGATTGATGATTTTCTTGCTAAGGATGTAAAATTATACAACAAAGTTGTCAATCGTGCCGCCGCTGCGTAAATGCTTTATCAATTTTATAGTTGTCAGTCTTTTGGGTGCAGCACGACGAGATTGAATTGTCCTGCCAATATGCTGCTTTTGCACAGTTTGCCAAGTAACTGCTGGCATACCAACTTTCCTTACATTGTCCTTAAGTTCGTTAAGTATTTTATTATGGAATTGTTGAGTAAAGAAGTAGTTTTTATTGTAGGTAGTTATTGCTTCGCATTCTTTCCAGATGTATCTTTGATAACTTTCGCTTAGATTATTGATCCTGTCCATTTCGTTGATTACCATTTGCATACGTTTAGATGGGTCTGTTTCAAGATCGTAACTTTCATCAATTAACGGGCTAAATGTATTGAATCCCATCTTGCGCAAATACGCTAATGTGCCCGGGCCGTTAAGAATTATAAAAGGATGACCGCAGGCAATTGGTCGTAGTGTTTTTTCAGTTAAGTGTATGCGATTATCGTACACAGTTTCTAATACCACACTACAATTTGTTTGTGTATAGTCTTCCCATTCATATTCAGCACTACTAGCACTGCTAACAGGTTTATTAGTATTAACACTACCAATTTGCACACTGTCTATTGCTCGTAAGTAGTTTAAGAAATCGGTTCTATACTGGCGTTTGCCCGATGTTGCCCTGGCATATACTAACCAGTTTGCAATCTTAGGCATCTGCTGTGTAAGACGATAGTCGTACTGAGCAAACCTATACCAATCTCGTGCAATCATAGCGTGACTCCACCAGTATGCACATTTAAACAATCCTGTGTCGTTGTATCGTTGTACTTGCTCACTGTTTAGTTCGCTGTGCAACAGTATCCATTTATCACTGAGGTTTGTCGGGAAGCTTTTTCGAAGATTTAAGTCTTGCAAATTGCTGTCATCTGTGTTAATATCTGGTAGTTGTGCATATCCATCATTGTACAAGTCAAAGTCCAGCGGTTCTTGGTCGTGGCACATTACAATAGGAGCATAACGTCTAGCATTAGGGTCAGATGCGATCCAAGTCCCCGGGACGGTATCCTTGTAAGTACTTTCTGTGTGTTCGATTATGTTCTCAAGTTGTTTTTCGCCCCAAGGATAGAAGTATTGAAGCAAGAACTTACTTTCTAACACCTGGTGGACAAAATCGTATAAATTACTAGTAGGAACAGACATTCAGGAAGGTACCTTAAATATGAATATTGGATTTATTGGGCTCGGCAAACTAGGGCTTGATTGTGCAGAAGCAATGGCAGAAAAGTATAACGTGTGTGGTTATGATATTTACCCACGCACAAGCGACACTGTAAAAATTTACGAAACCCCCAGAGAGCTACTTGATAATAGCGATTGGATATTTATTGCAGTTCAGACGCCACATGCTGAAGGATACGACGGCAGCACACCTAGTGCACATATGGAGCCAAAAGACTTCGGACATGATGCTGTTAAAGATGCTATCCGCATGGTAAACGAGCATGCTACTGAACCAAAACGTGTTGTTCTTATTTCGACGGTACTACCGGGCACAACACGCCGTGAGTTTTACAGTTTGCTAGACAACAATCACCAATTCTTGTACAATCCATACCTGATTGCAATGGGCAGTGTTAAGTGGGATTTTGCTAATCCAGAAATGGTTATGATTGGCACTGAAACAGGTGACCCAAGTGAGATGAGTGATCTTATTAATTTGTATCGTCCACTAATGCAAAACAATCCAAGATATGTTACAGGCACCTGGGATGAATGTGAGGCAATTAAGATTTTCTATAACACATTTATTAGTGCAAAAGTTGGCTTGGTAAACATGATTCAAGACTTTGCTATGAAAATTGGCAATATTGATGTTGATGTTGTTACTGATGCACTGGCACAAAGTACAATGCGTATCATGGGGCCCAAGTACATGACAGCTGGTATGGGAGATGCAGGTGCATGTCATCCACGTGATAACATTGCACTGCGTTGGCTAGCCGAAGAGTATGACGTTGGTTATGATATGTTTAACACAATTATGGGTGCCAGGGAAGTACAAGCAAAAAATCTTGCACAATTTTTAGTTGATCACAGTAAAGGCCGCCCAATTGTAATCCACGGTAAAGCTTATAAACCTGATGTTCCGTTCTGTATTGGTAGTTACAGTACACTAGTTGGGTGGTATGTAACAGAATTTGGTCACAATGTGGTTTACTTAGACCCACTTGCTGATGATCAAACCAAAGTAGTCGACAGTATTAATGAAGCTAGTGTAGTTCTTATGGCACACAATAGATTTATTACATATGGCTACACTGGTGACGTCCGTGATGATAGTTTCTACTGCCCAATCCCAACAGGCAGCACAATTATTGATCCGTGGAGACGTTTACCTAAAACAATGGAAGGTATAGAAGTAGTACATTATGGTAACACACGTCCTGAATAGTAAGAACTGTTGGTCTGGCACAACTGACCCAGTATGGCAAGGTGCATTTGAGGATTTACCTTTTACAAATGAGCCATTTAATGATCCTGTGAGTTTAGCAGAGTGGCGTAAGTTAGGCTACACACAAACCAAGTTCACAGGTGACATGTACGACATGCGCAATCCCGCACCTAAGTGGATGGCTGCGATTCAAGACGTGCTGCCATGGACACACTTTTCCTGGAGTGTGTATCGCATGGCGCCCGGGTGTTGTCTTCCTACCCATAGCGACACCTACGCACGTTTTGTTAAACACCACAATGTTGAGGATACAAATAGAATCCATAGAGCAATTTTCTTTATGAAAGACTGGGAAAGCGGTCATGTATTTGAACTAGATGGAAAACCAATAACACAATGGAAAGCTGGTGATTATTTTGTATGGCGAAATGATACGCCGCATCTGGCTGCTAACGTTGGTAAAACAAACCGGTATAGTTTGCAAATAACTGGAATTATATAATGAAAATTCACAGTCACAATGAGTGGGATCAACTAAGAGAAATTTATGTCGGTGTAGCTACACATGCTAACTGGCCAAGTGATGATCCGGTGTTTGCTAACGAGAGTGAGAAAACACTATGGAAAGAAACTCCGGTTCCTAGCGGCGCAGTACCAGACTGGATTATTGACGAAGCAAATGAAGATTTAAATGCTCTTACTAAATTACTCGAAGGCGAGAGTGTAAAGGTTAATCGCCCAGCCGATCTTGATTTTCAAGAAATAGGAGGTATGTATAATTATTGCCCACGTGATAGATTTTTAATTGCCGGAGATACAATACTCGATCCTGCAATGATGTACCCTTGTAGAGATCTTGAAGAACAATGTTACCTCCCAATGCTAAGTGATAATACTATTATTCACATGCCAAGGAATAAAGGAATGACACTAGATGCTGCAAATATATGCAGGCTAGGTGACACCTGGGTTTACCTTGAAAGCGAGTCAGGTAATAGATTTGCATACGATTGGTTATGTGATCAATTTCCGCATATCAATATCGAAAGAGTTAATTTTTATTCAGGCGTGCATATTGATAGTACTATTGTGCCATTGCGTGAAGGGCTTGTAATTTGCAATCAACCTCGTATAAAATCAAAAGATAACTTACCCCCGAGTCTTAAGAATTGGGACGTTATTTGGGTCGACGATATGGTTCCGCAAAGCTTTTATGAATATCCATATGCTAGTAAGTGGATTGGTCTTAACATGTTAGCTGTTAATAGTAATACTGTAATAATGGACGCTGCCCAGGCAGACCTTATAAATACATTGGAGATGCATAAGTTCACTGTAATACCGCACACACTACGTCATAGCAGAACACTTGGTGGAGGCCATCATTGCGTGACGCTAGACACTTGGAGAGAAAATGATTGATCAAAACGCAGCTAAGAACTTAATTGAAGGTCAACTTAAACAGACTGTTGATCAAGCAGTGGAACAATTAGTAGCAAGCACTATTGAAAACTTATTGTTTGATGAAAAATGGATAACAAAAATCCAAAATCAAATTGCTCGCGAAATGAGCGATCGCATTTCCAAAACAATTCGCCAAGAGAATATCAAAGACGTACTGCGTGAAGTTGTTGTTGAAAATGCAGACACACTTAATAAAGATATTAATAGCGAACTTACATGTGAAGATGGATTAGTTATTATAAGAAAACACCTAAGTGCAGATAGCATTAACACCGAAGAGATGGATATTGCAACAGATGCAACTGTACACGGGTCACTTACAATTGGCGGAGACCTAGCAGTTAAAGGGCGTATCAACGTAAGCAATAGAAGTTTTGTTGAGCTTGCTGAAACCATTGAAAGAAATGCACTAGATAAACTTAAAAACGAGTTTGTTGGGACTATGAGTGACATGCTGTTTGATCGTATGCAAAATGGCGTTAACATCGAACAACTGAGTATTGGGGGCAAGTTGTTAGTCGACAACGACACACTTAGTTCGCATGTTAAGCGCACTGGTATCACTAAAGTTGGCAAACTTGATGATTTAGAAGTAAACACATATCTTAGTGTAAAAAATCACAGAGTGGGAATCAACACGGTAGCACCAACTTCGGCACTGAGTATTTGGGATAACGAAGTTAACATCGAAATGGGCAAACATAGTCAAAATGTTGCACAAATTGGCACAGTAAAAGCACACAGTTTGTGCTTAGTGACTAACAACCAACCACAATTAACAATCAACAAAGATGGGTTAACTTGGGTCAAGCAACTACAAGTTGGTCGTAATAAAATTTCAACAGCACCAGAAACTCCAGGGTACGAAGGTGCAAAAGGTGACGTGGTGTTTAATGCTAACTATAAACAAGGCGCACCATTTGCGTGGGTATGCTTGGGTGCATTTAGATGGTCAGAGTTGAAGTCGGCGTAATGCAAGTTAGTTGGGTAATATCTGCAGAATATAAAGACGACAAAGCAACACCGGAGCAGCTAAAAGCCATTGGCAATACCTGGGGAAGCTGGAAAACTTGGCGTTTGTATAATACTGCTAATGTATTGTGCGCCAATGACGAAAAGGCACGTGAGTTAATTAAACGTGCAGTTCATGGTGTGTGCAACTTTTATATACCACAGGATAGTTATGTAACACTAGGACGACCGCCTGGTGTGCACGTGTTTGATGGGGAATTTCCAACAGAGTTTGACAACCAAGAAGACATTGTTGCCATGCATCTTGTTAGCAAAAGCGACTTGGTCCTATTACTAGGATTTGACTTGCAAGAAATAACAGACACTGATCCAACTGCTAGACATCTTAAAAAAAATTACCAAGCAGCAGCAAGTGCAGTAATTAAAAACAACCCGGATACTACATGGGTAGCAATTGATCATCCAACAGATTTAGGTAAATCTTTTGCAAACATGGAAAATATCTCTTGCGATACTTACGAGAATGTGTTACAATTATTAGGTAACTTAGACACAGATACCTAGGAGGTTTCATGGTTGCTCGTATAGGCTTTGCTTGCAAGTATTTGCACGAAGATCAAACACAAAAGAAAAAGATCCTTGAAGAATTGCAACGCCCGTTAACAGAGCGCAGCACAACAGTTACTTGGTTAGGCAGACAAGCACGTGAAGTAGCAGAAGAACGCTTGTGGGATATTATGATTCACAATGCTGCCGCGGCAAAACGATTGGTTGAGTACGTTGGCAGTCTTCCTGTTGAGTTACGCATGGTACGCATTGGTAGTAACCAGCTTCCTTGTGCTACTCACCCAGAATGGCGCTACTTCTGGCAACGCCCAGATGTAATTGCATACGGTGAAAAACACTATGGCATGGTAGGTGACGCAGCACGAGCACTTGATGTCCGGCTATCAATGCACCCAGGTCAGTTTGTTGTACTAGCAAGTGATAATCCCGAAATTGTAGAACGGAGCATAGATGAATTTGAATATCACGCCACTCTCATACGGTGGATGGGCTACGGCAAGTCATTCCAAGACTTCAAGTGCAACGTCCACATATCAGGCCGCAAAGGTCCAGCCGGTATCCAAGACACGCTTAAACGTCTCTCACCGGAAGCAAGAAACACTATTACAATCGAAAACGACGAAAACAAATGGGGACTCGAACACACGCTTGAGCTTGCAGACGATCTCGCTCTGGTGCTAGACATTCATCACCATTGGTGCAACACTAGAGGAGAATACATTCAACCCGATGACGATAGGATCAAGCGCATTATTGACAGCTGGCGCGGTGTTAGGCCTGCTATGCATTATAGTGTTAGTAGAGAAGATCTTCTTTCCGGTCACTCAGAAACACAAAAACCAGACTTTGCGGCGCTTGAAGAACAAGGCTTCAAAAAAGGCAAACTAAGAGCGCACAGCGACTATTGTTGGAACAGTGCAGTAAACGAATGGGCCTTGTCGCATTGGGAGTGGGCAGACATTATGGTCGAGGCTAAGATGAAAAACTTGGCAAGCAAAGTGTTGTTGCAACAACATTATGAAAGTACTAGAGAGGATAGACTAGTTGCTTGAAACACTGTTAATTATTTTTAGCGGAACATTAATGGGACTTGTTGCCGGTATTATGCCCGGATTAGGTAGTTCTGCGCTGGTACTTGCTGCTATGCCATTGTTGTATTTTCTTCCAGCTGAAGTTTGTATTATATACTATGCAGTAGCAATTCAAGCTAGCCAATTCAGCGGAAGTGTAAGTGCAATTAACTTTGGTATGATGGGAGAACTTACTAGTTATCCAGCGTTAGCTGAACGGCGTTTCATACTAGACAATAACTTGCAAAAAACAGCACTAAAATATACTGCATTAGGTAGTATGGTTGCATGCATTATTCCTATCATTATGTTATATCCAATGCTAGAATGGTTTAAGTCTCATACTGTGTTATTGCGCACCGATACTCTTACAGCAATACTAATAGTAATTGTGTTATTTGCAGTATTCTACAAAGCAAACAAATGGTGGGTGAACTTACTACTAGCTACACTTGGTATAGTTATAAGCCAAATTGGATTTGTAACTCAAGGCGGCTTAGAAAGAAACTTTCTCACACTTGGGTTTAACTGGCTATACGGTGGGGTACCAATGATTAGTGTGATCGGCGGGTTGATTTCAGTGCCACTAATCGTAGAATATCTCAGATGGAACAAAATGGATGGTGTAGTTTCCATGTCCACTAATAAAGAACCATTGGTGAAATTTCCTTTTCTTAGTGTGCTACGGGGTAGTGTACTAGGATTGTTCACCGGACTGATACCAGCGGTTGGAACACAAATTGGCAGTAACTTAGCATGGGCAATAGAGAAAAAGTTCAATCCTGCAAACACAAAGCAAAGCACTATGGCACGATTGGCTAGCGCAGAGAGTGCAAACAACGGTAGTCAAATTACAGTACTAGTTCCGTTGCTAGTGCTTGGATTAGCTATTGTGCCGAGTGAAATGATTCTAGTAGGAGTACTAGAGCTCAAAGGATGGATGCCAGGAGAAGGCACCTGGACAAGCGGCGGCTTTGGATTTTATCCATGGTTGATGATGGGTTTGATTGCAAGTGCATGTGTAAGCTTCTTGCTGTCCTATGTATTCTTGAGTGTTATTTCACCCTTTCTTGTAAAAAACTTGACTTTGCTGAATAAAGTTTGTATATTAGCTTTAAGTTGTGCAGTTCTTTACAGCGGCAGTTTAGTTGAAAATCAGATATTCTTTATAGCATCCTTTGCATTTTTTAGCGTTGTTGCAGTTTACTGGAGAAGCATAAGCTTTATACCAATGGTAATTGGATATTTCATCGGGAAACCATTGGTAGATAATATCGAAATTCTACTATACCTTTGGAGCTAGAATAAATAAAAATATAACAGCGCCAATGCATGACGCCGGAACACCAATCGACGCTTAAAATAGAGATTATTTTTTTACTGCTATGATATAGCATAACGCCGAGGCCCGTGTAGAATGAGTAACTGATACCCATTCTTAGTTTTAACCCTCAAACACAAATATAACGGAGAAACCTACCTATGAATAAACTGCTACTATCGTTGACTCTTGTAGCGACTGTTGCATTTTCAACAGGTGCAAATGCACTTGAAAAATCATTTTCACTATATGCTGGCTCCTCAGCCGGTGGATTGAACACGCTTTTCCAAACTGTGCTAGCCGAAGAACTTGGCAAACGCGACTGGGATGTTGACTTTAAAGTAATTGGCAATTGCGGCCAAGTTATGGATTTGCTCGACAACACTGACCAAGTAGTTGCAGCTGGATGGGGAAACAGTTGGAACCTCGACGGTAACAAATGTAATCGTCCGCCAAACACAGACACTTTCATTGAAACTTTGCTAGACAGTCCGCGACTTGTATGTGGGCCTATCGGTGACACAGACTTTAACTTTGTTTCTGGTGAAAAATATGTTATTGGCGTAAACCGAGATCAAGGACATGAAGTTATCCTTGCTGCACTTGGAGAAGAACTAGGCGTAACATTTAAAGTTGTTCCTTATAAAAACTCAGGTGCAATTATAAAAGCTATGGCATCAAAAGAAATTGATGTATGGTACACAACTCGAGGACTAACTGATCATAACGCCGGCAAACAGAAATGTATCTACGGTACAATGTCAGCACCGGCATTTGGTATTACTCCGCTTGCTGAATTGTTTGATACAAACACCGTGTACGCTTCGTTTACTGCGTATTTGATTGTTAACCATAACTGGTCACCAGAACTGAAAGCTGCGCTACAAGCCGATGTTACTGCAATCGTTACAAGTGACGTATGGGCAGAACAGTTGAATATCAAAAGTTCTTACTTAGCCAAGCAAGGTAAACAAGCGCAAATCGATGCAGTTATTGACTCAGCTCGTGCATACGAATCTAAGTAGAATAAAAATATCCAAATTTGGTGAATCTGGATTAGTGTGTGACTTTGGAAACGAAGTCACACATCACCTTAACGATTTCGTTTGGGCAGCAAGATCTCAAATACAAAACATTAGCGGGGTGTTATATGGCATACCTACTTATAACAAATTAGTAGTCTACTTTGATAGTACTAAAATATCTACCGAGTCACTGATTGGCGTGATACAACAAATTAAAGTAACAGCCAACACACTAACAAGTAACAAAATATGGAAAATACCTGTTTGTTACGATGGAAAATACGGATCAGAGTTAGATCGTATTAGTGAATATTTAGACACGACCAACGAAGAAACAATCCAACATCATTGTTCCAAACCATTGTATGTATATAGTTACGGCGGCCTGCCAGGGCATCCTAAATATGGTAATTTTGATTTATGCGCACCTGGTCGATTAGCAACTCCTAAAAGTGTTGTGCCAGCAGGTAGTGTAGGATGGGTTGGAACCCAAGGCGGCATCACAACAATGGACGCCCCTGGAGGATGGAATACTGTTGGGCGTACTCCAATGAAACTGTTTGACGTAACTAGTGCAGATCCTTGCAAAATTAAACCAGGTGAGTCGATACAATTTTACCCAATAACTTCGAAAGAATTTGATGCCTACTGTTGAATTTATTAAGACTGGGCCACTAACTACGCTACAGGATAATGGCCGTTACGGTGTACAGCATATAGGACTTACTCCAAGTGGCGCTATCGACAAACGATTAATGCACTATGTAAATCGTGAATTAGGCAACAAACTGGATCATCCTGTTTTAGAATTTGCATTGCAAGGACCTAAGTTACGTATACAAGATAACGTGATAATATGTTGTGCAGGAGATTTTGATTTTCAAATCGAAAAACAAAACGGACAAATTATTACAGGCATACAATGCAAAATATATATGCTGGAAAGCAACGACATTGTTTCAATTGGTTTTTGCAAGAATCATACCTATGGATATATAGGATTTGCACATGATTTTTTAGTAGAGCCATTGTTTGGTAGTTATAGCATTGATACATATGCAGCACTTGGTCCAAACAACGGCAAAGTATTTTGCAATGGTGATATGTTAACACTAAGTAAATGTCAAGGAGTAAACATTGGTGTTCCTGGTGTCTTTCCAAATATGACTGTACCCACCGAAATTAAGATAACAAAAGGCCCACACTGGGATTACTTTTTAAATACAAACGACTTTTTAGAACAAAGCTTTTTAGTAACACATAAACGAAATAGAATTGGCATGCGTCTCCAAGGACCTCATATTAAAACCAATATGCAGCACGATATGTTAAGTCTAGGGAATATTAGAGGAGCAGTTCAGATTACACCCAGTGGAGACACAATAGCATTGTTAAGCGATCACGGACCAAGCGGTGGGTATCCTAAGATAGCTGTAATCTGCAACGACGACTATGAAAAACTATGCCAAATGCCTACTAATTGGTATTTTAAATTTAAATTGAAAGACGATTGAAATGTACACTGTTAATGACATTATGAAAATTCCAAAAAGAATTCGACAACTTGGGGTATATAAATTTAATAACAAGTACTACACTAACAAATTTAGAGCATTAGCTGATGCTGGCAAGCACCATATTAACTGGGTGTTTAACGATGACGAGTTTGGTAAACATAACTTTTCGCAGGAACCTAAGGAAGACTTGTATGAACTATATGCGAAACGAGCTTGGCAACTTAGACAAAAGTATGACAAAGTAGTAATTTACTACAGTGGAGGGATTGATAGTACAACTGTTCTTCGTAGCTTTGTAGATAACAATATCCCCATTGACGCAGTAGTTGTATACGGTGCGTGGGGCGCTAAAAGTACTAGGTACGGCGAAGCTAACGTTGTTGAACAAGAGGTTGTGGCGTTTGAGTACTTGAAATACGTTGAAAAAGAAAAAAATATAAAACTCAACATACATCTTCTAGATACTACACCATATCATGACAGATATAACGAAGATTGGGTATACAATAACAGTTATAACCTAGCACCAACAGTTAGTGCATTTTCATATTTTGACGAAGAACCCTTTTTTCAAAATTTAATGATGCAAGGTAGCGTTTGTACCGTTAGAGGCATTGATAAACCTAGACTAATTTTTGAAAATGGCAAATGGGTAATGTCTTTTTTAGATGTTACCTTAGGTGGTGTGACTAGTTACAGTAACTTCTCAGATAGAAAATATCATCTATTAGACGAGTTCTTCTTCTGGACCCCAGAAATGCCAGAAATTATATCTAAGCAATGTCACATGATTGCACAAGAATTAGAAAGAAGATTTACCTCAAAGCAGTGCGAGGAGAAGTTTACAAGGCTTAGCAAATTTAGCAAAATTAGTTACGGAAAATTAGTTGAGCCAATTATATATGGAAAATACGTTAAACAAGAAATTGGCGGCGAAAGACCATACTTTTTCTGCCCACCTGGAAAGGTTGGTTTGATCAATAAGAGAAACTATTGGTTTTTTAATGCTAAAGACAAATTAGGAAAATCTAACGATCTGTTTGCCGAAGGTATTATAAAGTTAAAACAAACAATTGACCCTATGCATTTTAACAAAGTAACCAGCAGCCAACGCGACATTGATGCTTTACATAAGGCTATTAGGCCAAAGACAGAACTACTATTAACTAAAGACAAGCGAGATCCACTAATGGGCACAGTAGGTTGCTGGAGCCCTGACTATTTCATTAAACCGTACTTTCAAAAAGGGGACTAAAATATGTACAAAGGTAACGGACACATCTACAAAGATAAATTCACAAAGGTTGGAGACTTTATGCACGGTTATAAACCGTCAAAAGGAGGACAGCGTCCTGCAGAAGAGTATCGCACTGCTCGCCGTGCTAGTGCTAAATTAAGTTATCGAATTGCAAAGTCAGCAATAAAACACGAAGACTAGCTGCTACGTGCCAACCGCTCAACCCATGCGCTAAGATGCCTGATGTATTCATCGATTGAGTGGTCGTTAAAACTGTCAATCTTGCCCTTTTTAGCACCGGCGACCAACCCACGGAAACGATCTTTAATTTTTTGGCACAAGGTAGGTTGACGCACAAATCCCTTGGTGTTTAGATAATGCTCGTTTCCGTCATGCCGGTAGCCCATTATTGCAAACGGTACACGGGTAACAATATCATTGTTATTAACCCATCGTTGATGGGTTACACCTAGACTTCTTGAGTATGAACCCCAACCTACACGTGGAGAACCATAAGTGTACAGTTCTTCGGGATCAGCAAGGTCGGCGGAGTATAAGCATCTACTTGCCATTATAGTTGCCATTCCGGCTCCTAAGCTGTGTCCACAAAACCAAAGTTTGCGTTTCTTAATTTTAAGTAGGTCAACTTTAACCAGTGGCCATAGGTCGTCAACCTCTTGTTTAAATCCTCTATGAACTCTACCAACAGTTTCTGATTTAACAGGGTACGCTTTTAGATCTGCTTTTAGATCATTAAACTCAGATGGCTCTGTACCTCTGCACACAATAACAACATCACATTTGTTCATAAATCGATAAGCCTGGGCGCCATTTCTATTGTAGAATTCAACAGTTGTGAATCCTAGTTTTTTTGCTTCTTTGGTTGCGGCTTTTATATCTAAGTAGGCAATGCGAGATATCTTGGCCATTAATAAACTACGTTGTTTACATTGTAAGGCAACAATACCCAAATTTTTACTCACAATAACTCTCCTTGTTATAATTTTATTTATCGTATACCTTTCAATAGTATCCGTAAGACAGAATTCGGTTGACAATATTTTGATATATGTTATATTAGTGGTGTAGTTAATATAACCAGGAGGTAATCATGTCAACCGCT
>Ga0206131_10005718_pt1 | contig 12979 bp, 15 predicted proteins | sample Helgoland_Spring_FD_148636 | JGI IMG/M metagenome (GOLD analysis project Ga0206131, IMG submission 148636) | Pelagic subsurface seawater microbial communities from Kabeltonne, Helgoland, North Sea - Helgoland_Spring_Bloom_20160517_1 | ecosystem: Environmental > Aquatic > Marine > Epipelagic ...
GTCTTTTTGCCATACAGCCGCCTATCCAAAACCTGTTGATATTAAATTACAGCATGAGTTGCCTGATTTTATTAGTACACGTGCGGGTGTGTCGTTACGTCCTGGTGATGGGGTTATCCATTCATGGCTAAACCGTATGATTTTGCCTGATACAGTGGGTACAGGCGGTGATTCACATACACGTTTCCCTATCGGTATCAGTTTTCCAGCAGGCTCTGGCTTAGTGGCCTTTGGTGCAGCATTGGGTGTGATGCCAATTGATATGCCAGAATCAGTTCTTGTTCGCTTTAAAGGGGAAATGCAGCCGGGTATTACTTTACGTGATTTGGTGAATGCCATTCCTTACGCCGCTATTCAAAAAGGCTTGCTCACTGTTGAAAAGAAAGGTAAGAAAAATATTTTCAACGGCCGAGTCCTTGAGATCGAAGGCTTGCCTGATCTGAAAGTAGAACAAGCGTTTGAGTTATCTGATGCATCAGCTGAACGATCAGCTAATGGTTGTACAGTGCATTTAAATAAAGAACCTATTATTGAGTTCTTAAAATCAAATATTGCTTTGTTAGAGTGGATGATTGCGGGCGGCTATGAAGATGCTCGTAGCTTGCAAAGACGCATCGATGCAATGAAAGGATGGTTAGACGATCCGCAGCTTTTAGAGCGTGATGATGATGCCGAATATGCTGAAATTATTGAAATTGATTTAGCTACAATTACGGAACCATTATTGGCTTGCCCAAATGATCCAGATGACATTAAACCGTTATCAGAACTGGCTGGGACTGAGGTTGATGAGGTGTTTATTGGTTCGTGTATGACAAATATCGGACATTATCGTGCGGCAGGAAAGGTATTAGAGAATTTAGGTAATTTACCGACTAAATTATGGGTCGCGCCACCAACGAGAATGGATCAACATCAATTATCGGAAGAGGGTATATACAGTATATTTGGGCGTGTAGGTGCACGGATTGAAAAGCCTGGCTGTTCTCTTTGCATGGGTAACCAAGCTCGCGTAGCGGATGGTGCTACCGTGGTGTCGACATCAACTAGAAACTTCCCTAATCGTTTAGGTAACGGTGCAGATGTGTATTTATCCTCTGCTGAATTAGCTGCAGTCGTCGCCAGTATCGGACGCTTACCAACGGTTGCCGAATATCAAGAAAAAGTAATGGGTATTGAACCCATGTCAGCGGATATTTATCGTTATCTGAATTTTAATGAAATGGATGAATATGCAGCATCTGTTGATTAGTCTGTCACTTTGATTTTACTTTTAAAAAGGCTGTTTGTGAAAAACAGCCTTTTTTATGGGAGATAGTATGAGTACAACTATACAAATCATACCGGCATTTAACCTAGCATTGGCATTCGTACCCGTCATTGCTGTTTTTTGGCTTTTATATCATTGGTCTCTCGACTTAACTAATGCGGTCTATGCAATCGTTAGAATGTTGATCCAATTGTTATTAGTGGGTTATTTGTTGACCACTATTTTTAAATCAGAGAGTGTTTGGTTGGTCGTTGCTGTGCTGATTGTGATGGTAACTGCAGCAAGCTGGATTGCACTCGGTACAGTCAAGTCGCAACGGTTACAGCTTTATAAATATACCTTGTATTCAGTCGTGTTAGGAGGTGGATTTACTTTAGCATTGGTTACGCAAAGCGTCATTACGCTAGAACCTTGGTTTGAAGCTAAATATATGATCCCTTTAGCAGGCATGATATTCGCTAATTCTATGAACAGTATCAGTTTAGCTGCGGAACGATTACATGCGGAACGAGCGCGTGATGTTCCCTACGATAAGGCTAGAAATATGGCATTCCAAGCGGCATTTATACCTGTTATCAATTCTATGTTTGCTGTGGGACTCGTCGCTCTGCCAGGGATGATGACAGGACAGATACTATCAGGAGTGTCACCGATAGTAGCAGCGCATTATCAAATTGTGGTCATGTGTATGATTTTTGGTTCAGCAGGCTTATCTACCGCACTATTTCTAAAAATGGCAAAGCCATTGTTGGATTAAAGTGATTTCTCTAGTGCTTCAACAACTTCAATAATTTTTTTCGCCTGAAAGACAAACTGCCAACGTCGCCCACCTTTTTGTCGCCATATTACAGCGGCCCGAATAGCCGCCAATAATAAAGCACGAATTAAATTGGCATTAGCAGAACTTTCCAAATAATCAGCTTCACCGTGCACTTCGATAATTGGAATGAGGTTACTAACCGTTTTTTTATAAATATCAGCAAGTCGAGCGATGATTTGAGGATTGTTGATTTCGCCAAAATATTCAATTTGTTGGGGAAGTTGATCGAGCTCACGACTAATAACATCCATCACAGGAGAATATTTTTCTAATTGCCGTTCCAGACGAATGACATTCACTGCATACTGTAACTGCGTTATTTGACCGGTATTTTTACGCTCTACCAGTTGAATTCTTAATTGTTCGATTCCTGTAGTTAAGTTTGATAAGCCACCATAAACATCTTCAGTGGTATCAGCATCCGTCACAAGTAAACTGGAAAGTAAGGTTGTTACATCATCCTGATGGGCTTTACCACTTACTGCAATATTGTGGACCAAATGAACAGCCTGGATTACTGCTGACAAAGCGATAGTGCGATCACGTTCTTGCGTGGAGAAAGTCATGGGTGAAGGCCCGGCGCATCTGTTTGCGTAATAATACCGCCACCTAAGCAATTATCATCTTGATAGAACACTACAGATTGCCCAGGTGTTACTGCGCGTTGTGGTTGTTCAAATTTGACATGAATATCGCCATTTTTATCCTGAGTAATCTCACAGTCTTGGTCAGGTTGTCGATATCGTGTTTTCGCTGTAGCTTTAAAGGGGAATACTGGCGGCTCTCCCGCTACCCACGTTAATTGTTGCGCTATTAATGACTGGCTATGTAACCAAGGGTGATCACCTTGTACAACGTAAAGAATTTTGTTTTTCATATCCTTACCAGCAACAAACCATGGTTCACCGCTACCATCTTTACGGCCACCGATACCAAGACCTTGTCGTTGTCCTAAGGTGTAATACATTAAGCCATTATGCTCACCGATCAGTTCACCTTCGGGTGTGCGCATTTCACCAGGCTGGGCCGGAATATAGCGGCTTAGGAATTCTCGGAATCGACGTTCACCAATAAAACAAATACCTGTACTGTCTTTTTTATCATGGGTAATGAACCCCGCTTGTTCTGCGATTCTACGGACTTCAGGTTTAGGTAATTCACCTAAAGGAAATAGTGTTCTGGATAATTGTTTTTGGCCGAGTGTATATAAAAAATAGCTCTGATCTTTATTATGATCTAAACCTTTTAGTAAGCAATAGGTATCACCCCGTTTTTCTACTCGTGCATAATGTCCAGTAGCTATCATATAGCCACCTAATTCCATAGCATGGTCTAAAAAAGCTTTAAATTTTATTTCTCGATTACACAAAATATCTGGGTTGGGCGTACGACCAGCTCTATACTCATCTAGGAAGTGTTTAAAGACATGGTCCCAATATTCCATGGCAAAGTTGGCTTCATTAAATGGAATACCGATAGTGTCAGCGACAGAGTTGGCATCGTCGCGATCATCCTCAATCGTACATTCACTTTCATCTGCAAAATCGACCCAGTTTTTCATAAACAACCCTTCAACATTATGTCCTTGCTGTTGAAGCAATAAAGCTGCGACTGAAGAATCAACACCACCAGAAAGACCGACAATAGTTTTGTTTGAATTAGACATGGTTAATTATGTAATAAAGTAAGCGGGTAGCGTTGTCCGGAAAGGTAGTCGTTTAAGCAGTCCATTACAAGTGGACTTCTCATTTCATTTTTCCTGGCACTTAATTGTTCATAAGTCAGCCAAATAGCTTGTTCTATTTCAGAGTCAAGTGCTTGGTCAGAGTTATGTTCAATAGCTTGTCCAGTGAAGCAAAATCGGATATAGGTGTCATCTGAACCGGGAAGTTGCCAACGATAAATACCGGTTAAAAATTCGGGTTGAAATAACCAGGCCGTTTCTTCCTGTGTTTCACGTATAGTGGCCTTAATTAGGCTTTCTCCTGCTTCGAGGTGCCCGGCTGGTTGATTGAGCGTCAGCTTGCCGTCGATTATTTCTTCGACCATTAGAAAATGTTGGTTTTGTTCGATTATCGCGGCGACGGTTGTTCTTGGAGTCCAAATCATCGACAGATTTTATCATGGACGGGGTATCTACTGTGCGCCATTTCCCGGGTGATAAACCATCTATTGTCCAATCACCTATTGCATACCTGATTAATCGCAGAGTAGGATGCCCAATGGCTGCGGTCATGCGCCGCACTTGGCGATTTTTTCCTTCTGAAATTTTAATTTCAAGCCATTGAGTTGGAATCGCTTGACGTTCTCTAATAGGCGGCGTTCTTGGCCAAACAGTTGGAGGCTCTATCAAACGAATGCTAGCGGGCCGAGTTTTTCCATCTTTTAACTTAACACCTTGTCGTAGATTAGAGAGAGCAGTGTTGTCAGGTATGTTCTCTACTTGTACCCAATAAGTTTTTTCTAGTTTGTGTTTCGGATCGGTAATTTGATGTTGAAGTGCGCCATCAATCGTCAAAAGGATCAAGCCCTCACTATCTTTATCTAAACGTCCAGCGGCATAGAAGCCAGGCAGATTGATGAAATCCTTTAAGGTCTGCCGACCAGATTCATCGGTAAACTGGGTTAAAACGCCATAGGGTTTATTAAAGAGTAGGATTTGATTCATAGTTTTTTTGTTTTATAGCCGTGGTTACAGTTCCGTTTTGAGTGGAAGCATTCCCTTATGTTAAAATGTACAGCTTTATCGCGGTAGTATCAGATATTTCTGGTGCTATTTTAGCATCACAGCTTACATGTGATTTAGCCGAAATGGTCTGCGTAGAACCTATTAGTTGTAGTGATTATGCTGCAGCTGTCATCAATGAATATAAGGAAAAAAAATGAAAGTTGCAGAAAAAATGGTTGTCGTTATTGACTACACATTAACAGACAATAATGGTGAAGTAATTGATACATCTGAAGGGGCAGGACCTTTAGCTTATCTTCACGGTGCTGGTAATATAGTAGAAGGCCTTGAAGAAGCGTTAACGGGCAAAGAAGCGGGTGAACAAGTTAAAGTATCTATAGAGCCAGCCAAAGGCTACGGTGAGCGTCATGAAGACATGCAACAAGATGTGCCTAAAGAGTTATTTGGTGGCGTAGAAAATATTGAAGTAGGTATGCAATTTCAATCAGAAACGGATCAAGGCCCAGTCCTTGTGACAGTTGTAGCTATTACTGAAGAATTAGTCACTGTTGATGGTAATCATCCACTAGCAGGTGTTGATTTAAATTTCGATGTCACCATTCGTGAAATTCGCGAAGCAAATGAAGAAGAGCTAGCTCATGGTCATGTACATGGTGAAGGTGGACATCACCACTAAAGCTGGTTTTTAAGGTATAGTAGTAGCGCTTTCAAAGATGAAAGACGGGCTTTTTAGTCCGTCTTTTTTGTTTTACCGGTGATAGAAATAAAATGACACACAAACACCTGAACGAGCAATTTGGCATAGATCAGCATTTACGCTTTGAATTAGAAAGCGAAGGCTTTGTGATGGCTACCTTATCGAATAAATTTGGTTCTGCAAAAGTATCTATTTATGGTGGCCAAGTTGTTTCCTATCTGCCAGAAGGAGCTAAAGAGGATATTTTTTTCTTAAGTGAAAAAAATAGCTACAGTGCTGGAAAAGCGATACGAGGTGGCATTCCTATTTGTTGGCCATGGTTTGGTGATGACTTCTCAGGTTATGGTAGACCCTCACATGGTTTTGCACGTAATCAACATTGGCAAGTCCATGACAGCGGTATCAATGATGACGGTGGCATTTATCTTTCTTTGTTACTAACAGATACTGAAAGCAGCTTAGGTGTATGGCCTTACCCATTTAACTTACTCTTAACGGTTAGCTTAACAGATAGCTTAGGGGTGGTTTTATCAACGACGAATACTGGTGATAAACCGTTCAAAATTAGCCAAGCACTGCATAGTTATGTCAAAGTGAGCGATATATCAAGCATTGTCGTAGAAGGCCTAGAAGGTAAACACTATCTCGATAAATTAGATGGCTTTTCTGAAAAAATACAAAATGAGAATGTGATAGTTACACAAGAAGTTGATCGTATTTATCAAGATGCACCTAAACAATTATTAATGAAAGATTCCGGATGTGATAGTAACCTCGAAATTACCTCAGCTGGGAGTAAAACGACAGTTATCTGGAACCCTTGGCAGGATACAATTACTAACTTTCCAGATCTTGAGAAAAATAACTTTCGAGACTTTATTTGTATTGAAACGGCGAACGCTGCTAACGATATGGTGAACCTTGCTGCTGGTGAAAGTCATACAATGACGGCAAGTTACAAACTATTGTAATTTTTGTTTAATCGGCCCACTTTTCTTGTAATTGTGCGCGATTTATATAAAGCCATTGGATTGCGATAATAGGAATAGCAGACAAAACCTTGCCATCGAGTAATAGTTGATAAACATCATCAAATTTCATTGCTTTAACTAAAATATCTTCATCTTCATGGTCTAAGCCATGGATACCGCCAGCATTATGGCTGTCGACTTTACCGCAAAACAGGCTCAATAACTCAGATGTGCCGCCGGGAGACGTATAAAAGTCATTGATTTTTATGAGTTCTTGCACTTCACAGTTAGCTTCTTCAACGGACTCTCGAATGGCCACTTCTTCTGCGGTTTCACCGGGCTCTATAGCACCAGCGACAATTTCCAGAAGCCATGCTTTATCAGGCATTTGTATAGCACCAATACGAAACTGCTCAATAATTATAACTTCATCTCTATTGGCATCGTAGAGTAATACTGCGACGCAATTCCCACGATGAAACAACTCACGGGTGATTGTATTGCTCCAGCCCCCAGCATATAAACTATGTTTAAGCTGAAATTGCTTTAATTTAAAGAAACCATCGTAGGAAGTTTTTTCTTCTATGATTTCAAACTGTTTTTTCATTGCTGTAATAAGGTGGATTTATTGGCAGTTTCAACAAGCTCATGGCTAGCTTCTATTTCGATGCCTTGTAGCGTTTGTATGGTGGCTGTGAAAACGGTACCATCTTTTTCGATGTGTTCCAGTTGTACTGGTAAATAATTCAAGCTAGGTACGCACCACAAAGTGGTTTTACGGTCTTTTTTACGTTCACGTTTGCGTAATAATTTAATGGCAGAAAACTCACCTAACGGTGTCGCCACTGTTTCTTCACCTAAGATAATTATATTGTATGTTTTTACTTTGCCACCGTCAGCAATTTGATAAGTAAATTCACGCTTACCATTAGCCAAGTCAGACATTAACGCTAATTGATAGACCAACTTATCTAATGTTTTAGGTAGGAGTTGTAATGACCACGGTTGTTTTCCATCGTCTATATGGAGGCGTTGGTTTGACCAATCAAAATTTAGATGGACTTTTTTATCTTTTTTTCCGCCTTTGCGACTGTAAAGATAGCTTTGGGTTTCTATCGTGCTTTCATTCCAGTGCCAAAGACTGGTCTCTACAATTATTTCTGGCTTGAAAAAAGCAAAAATACCTTTTGCTTGTGTTTCTGACTTAAAAAGTCGCTTTCCATCTGTTTTAGATTCAAGACTTCGTTTTAATTCACCAGCTTGTATACCATTTAAATGAACCTGATAATTCGCTGAAAAGTCAGGAATAACATGCTGTTGAGCTATGGATGGCGATAGGTATATGCTCAACACGGTCATAACAATTAAGCGAAATACAGTTAGCAAGTAGCAAAATCCTTATTGATTGATAAGTAACTTGATGGCATCAGGATAGAGTTTATGTTCTTTCTCTAATACCCTAGCAGCCAATGTTGTAGCGTCATCTGTCTCTAAAATGTTAACACGTGCTTGTAAGACAATGGGACCATCGTCAAGTTCAGGGGTGACAAAGTGAACACTGGCGCCATGTTCTTTCTCGCCTGCCTCTATGGCGCGCTGATGGGTATTTAAACCTTTAAATTTTGGCAGTAAAGAAGGGTGAATATTAATTAATCTGTTCGCGAAATGCTCTACGAATTCAGTAGTAAGAATCCGCATAAAACCTGCTAAAACAACTAAGTCTGGTTGATAAAGATCAATTTCTTTCGCTAAAGCTTGGTCAAATTTTTCACGACTTGTAAACTGCTCATGGTCAACAAAGGATGTGGTAATCCCGGCTTGTTGTGCGAGTGAAATTCCTGGCGCGTGTGGACGGTTACTGATAACAGCAACAATAGATGCATTTAATTCGCCATCATCGATCGCTTTAATAATGGAAAGCATATTACTGCCACGACCTGATATCAGGATGACGAGCTTAGGTTTTACAGATTGATGAACCATTATTTATTTGATAATTACTGTCGGTGTTGTCTCAGTTGAAGTTTCAATATGACCGATTTGAGATGCATTTTCACCTAGTTCATTAAGCATGCTTATAGTTTTTTTGGCATCGTTTTCTGCAACACAGATAACCATGCCGATGCCGTTATTAAAGGTACGATACATTTCTTCATCTACGACATTACCTTGCTCTTGTAACCAATCGAATACAATGGGTCTTTGCCAGCTATTTGCATCAATAACAGCATTAACATTGTCAGGTAGTACGCGAGGAATATTTTCTAATAAACCACCACCTGTGATATGTGATAAGGCATGAATGTCAATATTTTCATGTAGTTGTAATAAAGACTTAACATAAATTCTAGTTGGTTCTAGGAGGTGTTGACCTAGCGTGCTATCACCAAATGGACTAGCTAATGTTTGTTTACTACGCTCTAGAACTTTACGAATCAATGAGTAACCATTGGAGTGTGGACCTGAAGAGGCTAAGCCAATAAGGACATCACCAGCTTGTACCTTGCTGCCGTCAATGACGTTGTTTTTTTCAACGACGCCCACACAAAACCCTGCCAGATCATAGTCTCCATCTTCATACATGCTTGGCATTTCTGCCGTTTCTCCACCGACTAAGGCAGCCCCCGATAATGCACAGCCGTCTGCGATACCAGAAACAACTGATTCTGCAACGTCTACATTTAATTTACTTGTAGCATAATAATCTAGGAAAAAAAGTGGTTCAGCACCTAAAACAATAATGTCATTGACACACATTGCGACTAAATCAATACCAATGGTGTTATGAATTCCAGATTCAATAGCGAGCCGAAGTTTGGTGCCAACACCATCTGTACCAGAGACTAGAATTGGATTTTTATAGCGATCTAAAGGCAATTCAAATAGACTGCCAAAGCCACCGAGCCCTGCCATAACACCAGGCCTACGTGTTTTAGCCGCAAGTGGTTTTATACGATCAACTAAGGTATTTCCTGCCTCAATATCTACGCCAGCATCACGATAGCTAAGAGATGATTGTTTAGGGTCGACGCTATGTGTCATTTATTGCTTCCTGAAGTTAAGTAAGCGGCATTACGCACGTAAAAACAGCGTGATAGAATACCATAAATGTATAGATTAATTTTTGGCATCGTCCTTTATTTTAACTGTCAGCTTTCGGCTGTTAAAGCAACTCATTTGAAACAAATGTGTCTCCCTGTCATTGGTAGTCGCTGGACGCAGCGACAACCATTAGCATCAGCAACGACTGCCTTGAAGGCGATTAAGCTGAATTCTTTCGATATCAAGCAATATCGGTTATTAAGTTGAAATCAAAAGATATACCTAATCTGATTTCAATATTCAGGATCCTATTGGTCATTCCTGTTGTCTGGGCCTTACTTGAAGATCATTTTGGTTTAGCAATGATTTTATTTGCGATTGCGGGTGCTTCAGATGGTCTAGATGGCTTTTTGGCGAAACACTATCATTGGGAGTCTCGCTTAGGCTCTATTTTAGATCCTTTGGCTGATAAGCTGTTATTAGTAGCCAGTTTTGCCAGCTTAGTTTGGTTAGAACTACTGCCAACTTGGTTACTTTGGTTGGTACTAGGGCGAGATATAGTTATCGTTGTGGGTGGTTTGGCTTACCATTATCTACTAGGCCAGTTTACTTTGTTGCCTCTATGGAGCAGTAAGATCAATACTTTGTTCCAAATACTATTGGTGTTGGGCGTTATTATTGAGCATTATGCAGGTTTAGCAATCTCATTTTGGATAGATATTGGGATTTGGCTAGTAGTGGCAAGTGTATTAATTAGTGGTATGGAATACGTGATTGTTTGGGGAAGGAAAGCATGGCAACAGCACAAGAAAAATCAATGACAGATAGTCACAAGCTGTTTCTGATTGCGGTAACTATTTTTTCTGGTTGGCTGTTTTATTTGCTATCGCCTGTATTAATGCCATTTTTCATTGCTACGTTATTGGCTTATCTTGGTGATCCCATCGTCGATAAATTAGAGCGTTATCGTTTATCAAGAAGCGTCTCAGTTTCAATTGTTTTTACCGTATTGCTAGTAGCAGGCTTATTATTGTTACTAGTTATTTTACCGTTAATGGCAGCTCAAATCGGTGCTCTTTTTAAGCGTTTGCCAGAATACCTTAACTTATTTCAAACAACGACAATTCCTTGGTTAGCCTCAGTAGGATTTCCAGTGGAAGTTTTTAATGTTAGTACAATAAAACAGACTTTTACTGACTATTGGGCCAATGTTAGCCATGTCGCAGGAAGTATCTTTTCCTATATGTCACAATCTGGCTTGGCACTCCTACAAGGATTGGCTAATTTAATTTTAATCCCTGTTTTAACTTTTTACCTTCTTAGGGATTGGGACGATATTGTCGCTAGATTCAGAAGTGTATTACCTCGACGTTTTTCGAAAGAGTTCATTTCTCTTTCACTTGAATGTGATGAAATGCTAGCTGCTTTTATACGAGGTCAACTGATGGTTATGTTGGCTTTAGCGGTAATTTATACAATAGGCCTGAGTATAATTGGTCTTGAATTAGCACTGTTGTTAGGTGTTATAGCGGGTATTGTTAGTTTTGTGCCTTATTTAGGATTAATCGTTGGTATTGGGCTTTCAGGTGTCGCTGCTTATTTTCAGTTTCATGAGTGGTTACCTATTATTTGGGTTGCAGCAGTATTTGGCTTTGCTCAATTATTAGAAGGAATGATTCTAACACCACGTTTCGTGGGCGAACGAATTGGTCTACATCCTGTTGCTGTTTTATTTTCGGTCATGGCAGGTGCGCAACTGTTTGGCTTTATTGGCGTTTTATTAGCATTACCTATCGCTGCTGTCGCAATGGTGTTATTGCGTCACACTCATGAGCGCTATATGGATAGTGACCTGTACAGCAAATCTGAACAAGAATAAAAGGCAGTATTAGTGACGCAACTACCTCTGAAGCTAAGCCCAAAAGATTTTTTCCGGCTAGAAAACTTCTATTTCAATCAATTAGAACTTAAACAGGTTATAGAAGATTTTTGCTCAATTGAGAATATTGAGTTTTTGTACCTATGGGGTGGAAATAGCACGGGTAAGTCGCATTTGTTGTTGGCGATAGCTGAACACTTGCAGCTTAATCATAAACAGGTCGTTTATTTGCCAATGAAAGCGTTAATCGATCAACCTAGTTCAGAACTATTACAAGCGCTAGAAAAGGTGGATGTGGTTTGCATTGACGATCTAGATGTAATTTCAGCATCTGTACAGTGGCAAGAGGGTTTGTTCCATTGCTTTAACCGTCTACAAAACACTCACTGTAAATTACTGATAGCGGCTAAAACTAACCCTAAAAGTTTGGATATAGAACTGGCAGATTTACGCTCAAGATTAGCTACAGGACTTGTTTATCAATTACATAGCCTGAATGCAGAAGACAGTGTCAATGCGTTAATGATACAAGCACAAGCACGTGGTCTAGAAATGCCTAAGGAAGTCGCTCATTATTTACTGCGACACTATAGCCGTGATATGGCGGAGCAGGTGGGTTTATTACAAACCTTAGATAATGCCTCAATGGCTGCACAGAGAAGGCTCACGATTCCTTTTATTAAACAAGTTTTAGACGATGTCTAAAACACAGCTTACTTTGGTTTTACCGGGCATAGCGGCAATTCTGACACAAGAAATTAACCGTAATGTATTACCTGAGTCATTATCAAGAATACTTAAAAAATCCAAGTTTGAACAAAAAACGTTTAGTTTAAGTCACTTATTGTTCAATCATTTTAGTCAAAAACCTCTGATAAATAATGATTTGCCTGTAGTGAATTTATCCGGCATCCAAGGCTCATTTGTAAGAGCAGATCCTTGTTATTTACATGCAGATAGAGATAAGTTGCTCTTGTTTTCACAGGGTTTGGAGTTATCAGATGATGAAGCAGAGGAATTAGTTCAAGAAGTACAACCTTTGCTAACAGATTTGGGTACAGGGTTAACTAAACAGTCTAATACTGAATGGCTATTAAATTTAACTCATCCCGCTGATGTTACTTTCAGCGCTATGGAAGAAGTAGAAGGGCAAGCCGTTGATCCTTTTTTGCCTTCAGGTAAGGAGCGAGGGGAGTGGCTAAGGCTATGGAATGAAATTCAAATGCAACTCTATAACGCCGATATTAACCAGCGACGGTTAGCGCAAAATAAATTGCCCGTAAATAGTTTGTGGTTTTGGGGTGCGGGGGAGTTCGAGCCAAACTCTTCTGTGTGGACGAGTGCACGCGGTGACTCTGCTTTATTGGAACAATTAACAAGTGCTTCTAATACATTAAAAGTTGAAGTCGACACACAATTTTCAGTGGGCAAGCATTTATGGCTAATTGATCCAGTAGACACTGAATCAGACTGGCAAAAGCAGCTTAGCTTGTATGAAAATACTATTTTTAAACCTATATTAAAACAATTATCACGGGGACAGATTAAAAAATTAATAATTGAGATTCCACAGCTAGGAAGCTACAAAACCACTAGCTTAGATTATTGGAA
>Ga0206131_10005724_pt1 | contig 12968 bp, 7 predicted proteins | sample Helgoland_Spring_FD_148636 | JGI IMG/M metagenome (GOLD analysis project Ga0206131, IMG submission 148636) | Pelagic subsurface seawater microbial communities from Kabeltonne, Helgoland, North Sea - Helgoland_Spring_Bloom_20160517_1 | ecosystem: Environmental > Aquatic > Marine > Epipelagic ...
CTTCGTCTCTGCCTTCTCTTTCTCTCTTACTCCCGTCTGCAGTTGTTTGTAAGTCGGTCCGAGTTGGTCTATTTAATATACGCCTCTGATTAAAAGTGTCAACACCTTTTTGTAAAAAAGTTTAAGTTTTTTCTTACATATAAACAATTGCGTCTTTCTTAAGAGTTTTAGTTGTATTTCAAAGGCCTTAATCTATTCCCATTGAGTGTCATAAAAATCTTGAAGGACCATAAAAGCTTCCTTCTTGTTTCCATTCTCATCAATTAAACCCTTGCGGTTATAAAAATCTTGGATTCCAGGAAGAGGCCTTAACATTGCTCTAAAATCTTTAAGTATCCACGGGGTAATTCCTTGAATTTGTGGATTATTAGAAATCATTTTTAATTGATGTCGATAGACATTTGCTTGGTATTCTTCTGACCAAATCTTATTACCTGTTGTTCCATATTTCGCTCCGGCTCCAAATTCTGAAATATGAATTGGTTTATTGTAAATAGAGGTAATTTTGATGTCTTCTAAAATTTCAAACATCAACCTTCTTAGCGTGCCCTCCTCTACTTGCATCTGATCAACAAAAAAAGTGACATAATACCAGCCAAAATATTCGTTATAAGAAATGAGATCAAGTGATTCACCCAAAGGATCGTCAATAGAGATGGAGAAATCTAATGATGAGTCCTCGGCAAAATTTACTTGCTCAAGAATTGATTTAAAAATTATTTTTTCCTTTGCATTGACCCATTCTGATTTTGTTCCCTGTAATGCGAGCGCTAATACAAGTAACTTAAATTGATCCTCACTGCCTGATAATAAAGCTGCAGTTGTTAATCGAGTCTCATCATTGAGTTTAATTTCAGCAATCAAATTATTTAAAAAGTCCATTCGATTAGGAGAAAAAGGTGTTTCATTAGCAACAGACCAAACAACAACTGAGCTTCTATTCCAGTCCCTTTGAACAAGACGTGATATTTGATTTTTTGCTATGGTAAATGTTTCGGGATTTGTCCAATCAATATTCCAATAAACTGGTACCTCTTCCCAGAGCATTAAGCCTATTTCGTCAGCTGTCTTGGCTAAATGGCGTGAATATGGATAATGAGCAGCTCTGACAAAATTTGTATTTAAATCTTTAGCTGTTTTTAATAATTTCTTAAAATGATTTTTAGAAAATGCCGGTCCAGCCTCAGCAATTGGCTCAGCATGCATAGAAATACCCTTAAACTTAATTTGCTTGCCATTAAGGAATATTTGTTGACCGTTAATATGAATAGACCTGAAACCTATTTGATCGGTAATAAAGTCGCTTGAATTTGAGATATTGACTTTATAAAGCTTCGGGTTATCTGGAGACCATAGGATTGGGTTAAATGATATTTCTTCCGCTATGGATCCTGAAGAATCTGTTAAAAACGATTGTTGAAATTTCAATTCGGGGATAGTGATAGTCACGGTTGAATTTTGCAATGGCTCAGAAAGTTGTACTTTTAATAGCGCCTTATCAAAAGTTTCTGAGTCTAGTTGCACAAAAGCATTAAGGATGAATGTCTGAGGTGTTTCAATTAAGTAAACATCTCCTATAAGTCCTCCCCATGGCCACCAATCAGTTTTATTTGTAGGAACAGTGGATTTATTGAGAGTATTATCTGTTAGAACCAACAAGATGTTCTCCCCCTCTTTCACATAATCTGTTATGTCAAAGTTAAATGGGACATATCCACCTTTAAATTCTCCGACTGATTGTCCATTTAAAAAAATCTTGGTTGTAAAATTGCTTCCCTCAAAATATATGTGAGTTAGCTGATTATCCTGCTTTGAATAGTCAAATTTTTTAAACAGCCAGACAGGGCCTCGATAAAAAAATAACTGTTGGTCTGCTGCATTCCAGGCGCCAGGAATTGAAATTTTTGCTGCAGTTTCAAAGTTATACTCAATAAGCTCCATCCCAGTTTTTTGAGTTTTATTTTTTGGAAATCCTCCAAAGAAGGATGACTCGGGCAATCCATTATTCATTGGATCAACAATATAACTCCACTCACCGTTTAGAGAGGTTAGATTCCTAGAGTCAATCCAACCTAACAGCTTGTCTGGCGTATTATAGGTTTGTGGAGGCCTATCAAAGAAATCACTCGCGTCTAAAGAATCCTGAGCATTTAAGGCAAAAACAAATACCGTTAGTAAGAAAAATAGGTACCCCTTAAATCTGCTCATTAAAAAATTAGTCTGTAACAAATTGACTAACTATCTGATGCAAATCTTCGGTACCTTTAAGGTAACCAGCAATACTCACTCTTTCATTATTACCATGAACACCTCTCCAATCCTTGGCATCAAACAAGACAGGATTAAAACCATAGCTATCTATGCCTAAGTCTCTAGTAAAATGACTATCAGTAAACCCAGTGCTGACCGCAGGCACGATGCGTGACCCAGGATGAAGTTTCTGAGTAACATTCGTAATATGTTTAAAGAACTCTGAATCAACAGAGGATACTGCTGGACTAAATGCTAGAATCACCTCAACATCTACTCCTGCTGGCTCCACTAAATCTTTAATGTCCTGGATGAATTCCTCAGAGGTTCTATCCGGAAGCATCCTGCAATCAATCTCAGCAGCTGCAACTGGTGGCACAACGTTAATTTTCTTCGAGCCTTCTAGCATTGTTAACGAGCAGGTATCTCTTGTAAGCGCATGATAGGAAGGCGAGGACTCTTGAAGCTCCTGTTGAAATTTCTCGGTGGTAATGAATTCTTTCATATTCGCAAAAGCTTTAGCCTGATTGCCATCCATCTTCAAGGAAAGGCTCTTAAAGTAAGTATCTACTGAAGGAATAATTCTCGGCTCAAAAGGATTTTCTCTTACTAAATTTAATGCATGAACTATTCTAGAGACAGAGCTGGTAGTTCTTGGTGATGAACCATGACCGGGAGTATCCACTGCAGTGAACCTCAACCAGACAGGAACCTTTTGAGTTATTTCTACCGCAAAGACTTTTTCTCCATCAATAATTTGACCGCTGCCACCTTCATTGATGACAAAACCTGCTCCTTCAAAAACCTCAGGATGGTTATCAATTAACCAACCTGCTCCATACATACCACCCGCTTCTTCGTCGGCAGTTGCTACAAACACTAGATCTCTATTGAGGCTTAGACCACTTCTGTGCATTCTAATAAAAGATACTAGTTGAGAAATGCCCGCACCCTTCATATCAATTACTCCTCTTCCATAAAGGTAGCCATCTTTAATCTCAGCTACAAAAGGATCAGTATTCCAATACTCTTCAGTTGCAGGCACAACATCTGTGTGCTGCAAGAGAACTAAAGCTGGAAGATCTCCGCCTTTGATTCGAGCCCAAATATTTCCTCTGCCGGGGGCGCTCTCTGCACTAAAGTATTCAATGCCCTCTTGATCAAAAAGATGAGCGTAGAAATCAACTGCCCTTGACTCATTGCCAGGAGGATTTACTGTGTCTACACCAACGTAGTCAGACAATAGCTTTACAGGATCAAGAGCCTCAGCATAGACAGTAAGACTTAGAGCAAACAAAGTATTTAATAAGAAGCATTTTTTGATCATTATTTGACTCCCTCAACAAGAACAACATGACGATTTGATGAATTTTTAGAATACATTAGCGCTTCTTGATAGTCATCAGACTGATAGCAAAATTCTGCTTTTTCCATAGAGTCAAATTCAACTAACACGGTCCTTTCGTATGGACCGCCTTCTAATTCAATTTGATCTCCACCTCTAACAAGAAAATTCCCACCAAATTTTGTAATGGCTGGGCCAGCTAATTTAATATACTCATCGTATTCTTCTGCGTTGTGAACGTGGCAACGAGTGATCCAGTAGGCCTTCATTTTGCTTTAAACCTAAGTCTCATCTTATGCAAAATGGGCTCAGTGTATCCGCTGGGTTGCGTGCGCCCTTCAATAGCCAGATTGCATGCTGCCTCAAAAGCGATGCCGTCATAAGATGGGGACATGGATTGGTATTGAGGATCTCCAGAATTCTGCTGATCGACAATGACAGCCATTCGCTTCATCGTTTCAATCACTTGTTCTTGAGAGCAAATGCCATGATGCAACCAATTAGTGATATGTTGGCTTGATATTCTACACGTTGCCCTATCCTCCATAAGTCCTACGTTATTAATATCGGGAACTTTTGAGCATCCAACGCCTTGATCAATCCAGCGCACAACATAACCCAATATGCCTTGGGCATTGTTATCCAGTTCATTCTGGATAGCCTCGCTGGACAATGAAGATGGATCAGTCATTAATGGAATAGTTAGAATATCGTCAAGACTCGCCTTGGGTCTATTAATATGTTTTTCCTGCTGATCGGAGACTAATATTTGATGATAATGCATCGCGTGCAATGTTGCTCCTGTCGGAGAAGGAACCCATGCACAGTTGGCTCCAGACTCAGGATGCATTGTTTTAATTTTATACATGTTGAGCATTTCATCAGGCATAGGCCACATGCCTTTGCCAATTTGTGCCTTGCCCATAAAGCCTGTCTCAAGACCAGAATCTACATTCCAATCTTCGTAAGCAGTTATCCATGGCTGTTGTTTCATTTCAGCTTTGGGAATCATAGGGCCAGCCTCCATGCTTGTATGAATTTCATCTCCAGTTCTGTCCAAGAATCCGGTATTAATAAAGATGACGCGATCTTTTGCAACGCGAATACATTCTTTAAGATTCACGGTTGTTCTCCTCTCCTCATCCATAATTCCAACTTTGGCAGTTAAATGTTTCATGCCCAAGGCTTTCTCAACAGCAGAAAATAAATCACAGGTAAACTGAACTTCATCTGGTCCATGCATCTTCGGCTTAACGATATAAATACTTCCAGCCCTAGAATTCTTTATGGGACCGGTTCCATTAAGATCATGCATAGCAATACAAATAGTAAACATAGCATCGAGAATACCTTCTGGAATTTCTAGGCCGTCTTGATCAAGTATTGCTGGGTTGGTCATTAAGTGCCCAACATTTCTTACTAGCATCAAGCTTCTTCCTGGGACTGAGAATTGAGATCCATTTGGAGATAGATACTCTCGATCAAGATTTAGAGATCTCGTCATCTCACTGCCGCCTTTGATAAATGTTTCTTTCAGGTCTCCTCTCATCAACCCAAGCCAATTCCTGTAAACCTCAACTTTATCCTCGCCATCAACAGCTGCTACTGAATCCTCGCAATCTTGAATAGTGGTTACCGCAGATTCTAATAAAACATCTTTAATCCCTGCTTTATCTGTTGCTCCAACAGAATGACTGTGATCGATTTGAATTTCTGCATGCAAGTTATTATTTTTAAGCAGAATGCCTGAGGGGCTTTCAGCTGAGCCCTGATAGCCTTGAAACTGAGTAACATCTTTTAAAGAAGTTAATTCTCCATTAACTGTTCCCATACTAAGAGAGTTATCAACCAAAGAAAATGATGAAACATCATTGTAGGATCCTTTGGTTAATGGAAAATGCTCATCTAAAAAATTTTTAGCAAAAGCGACAACCTTGTCTCCTCGAACGGGATTATAAGCACCAGCCCTAGTCGCCCCATCATCCTCAGAAATCATATCTGTTCCATAAAGAGCATCGTATAGGCTTCCCCATCTGGCGTTGGCTGCGTTCAATGCAAATCTAGCATTCATCACTGGAACCACTAGTTGCGGTCCAGCAATAGTTGCAATTTCAGGATCGACGTTTTGAGTTTCGATTGTGAATTCACCTTTATCTTCGGTTAAATAGCCAATTTCTTTAAGAAAAGATTTATAGGATTCAAAATCATGAGCTTGACCCTTGTTAGACAAATGCCAATCATCAATGTTCTGCTGTATGGTTTCTCTAAGACCTAAAAGCTCTCTATTGCGTGGACCAAACTCTTGGACTATCGCCTCAAGGCTATGCCAAAAATGATCTGAAGTAATATTGAGATCAGGTAAGACCTCTGAGGTTAAAAATTCATCTAATTTTGTGGAAACTGATAAGGAACCTTTAGCAATATAATTGTCAAACACTGTTTATCTCACTTGTAAAAAATTAAAAATATAGTCTAACAAATAAAATTGATTCTCTTAATATTAATTATTAATGACTGATTAAAAGAAATTTGTACGAAATTTAAACTCGCCTTAAGATAGACAGCAATGATGAAAGTATCTAATTTATGTGTAACTTTACTTGCTGCTCAACTCCTCATTTCTTGTGGTGGTGGCGGTGGAGGCAGTGGCCCATCGATTCAACCAACGCCAGCTTCGCCAGTCGCTCCCCCAACACCAGCTATATCCAGTAATCTTGAATCTCAAGCACAAGGCACAATAAATGGCACCATAAATTACGAAGACATTGATCGTACGTTTATTCTTTATGTCCCATCAAGCTACAACAGCTCATCAAAACAACCTTTGGTATTCAATTTTCATGGGTATGGCAGTAATGCCAGCGAGCAAATGGCATATGGAGATATGCGACCTCAAGCTGATGCCAATGGTTTTATCTTAGTTCATCCAGAAGGTTTAGATGATATTTATGGAAGTAGCTATTGGAACATCAGAGGCTGGTCACAAAGTGTGCATGATGATATTAAATTTACTGAAAATCTTATTAATTTATTGATGGATAAGTACTCTATTAATGCAGAGAGAATTTACTCAACTGGAATGTCGAATGGGGGGTTTTTTAGTTTTCATCTGGCATGCAATTTAAGCGCGAGCTTTGCTGCAGTAGCATCAGTCACTGGCTCGATGACATATGAGACATTTGAGAACTGTAACCCTAGAAAGCCTACTCCAGTGATGCAGATACATGGCTCTCTTGATGCCACCGTACCTTACAAGGGATTGGATGCCCTAAACATGAAACCAATCATGGATGTTATGGAGTATTGGAAAGTGAGCAATGGATGCGATGATTATATCTTGTCGCTCCCTGGGATCCTGCCTGGCACGTCATCCTGGACTGAAACCTATGAATATAATAACTGCCTAAATAATACGCAAAATGTTCATCTATACGTTCAAGGAGCAGGACACATATGGCCAGGTTCCAGGTATAGCAGCATCGCCTCTCCGGACTCAAGCAGTAGAATATGGGGCTTCTTTTCAACCTACGACATTAATGGCGTCATACAATAAAAAAGACTGGCATTTTATAAGTAAAAGAATATATGTTATGTCAATATTTTTTATTGTTAAGAATCTATAAAAATTACTCGTATCTCGCTATGCTGTTAGGCTTGGTAATAAATATTAAAAATATGCTAATAAATTTTACTCGCTCTGTAAGTCTAATCTTCGGCTTGTTGCTCTTCTCAAGCGCCACTTATGCGATCAATGAGGCTGAGTTAATCCTTAGCTCTAACCATGTTTTATTGATGACAGGTGAGAGACAATCTCAGCCTCTTTCAGTGGCTATCACCGACCAGAGAATTGTCTGGATTGGGGATCACCAAACAGCCAAAACCATTAAAGGCAAACATATTAATTTTGGTGACCAGGCAATCTTGCCTGGATTTATTGATGCGCATGGTCATGCTTCTTATGTGGCTTTTGCTACCCAGGTAGCAAACCTAGCCTCTCCTCCTGTTGGTGAAGTGAAAACCATTGCAGACCTTCAGCTCCAATTAAAAAACTTTATTAAAGAAAAGGAGATTGGTCCAGGAGAATGGGTCATTGGTCTTGGTTACGATGATTCACTTTTAAAGGAGCAGCGCCATCCCACCAAGAAAGATTTAGATGTTGTCAGCACGTCCAATCCGATATATTTAATTCATGTGTCAAGTCACTTGGGTGCCGCCAACTCACTTGCATTGTCTTTGGCTGATATTACCAAGGATTCCCTGGATCCTTCGGGGGGTAAGATTCGAAGACTGTCAGGCTCAACTGAGCCCAACGGCGTCTTTGAAGAAACTGCAGCCTATCCTCTGCAGCAGCTAGCCATGACCTCTTATAAAGACCCTCTGGGAAGTGTTAGAGAAGCCATGAAGATTTATGCAAGAAATGGAATTACGACGGCGCAAGATGGGGCTGCAAGCCTTGAATCAATAGCGTTGATGCAAGCCGCGGCTGCTCAGGGTTATCTTAATTTAGATGTCATCACCTACCCTATTGGCCAGGGAGATACTGAAGCCCTCATAGACTTGTTTGCCTTTGGGCAATACCAAGGGCGATTAAAGCTTGGGGGAATCAAACTCGTGCTCGATGGCTCGCCTCAAGGGAAGACAGCCTATCTAACGCAACCCTATCTCAAAGCTCCGCATGGACAAGAAGCTGATTACAAAGGCTACCCTTTAATACCGCAAACATCTGTCAATGACTTAGTTAAAATATATTCTCAAGCAGGTATACCCATCATGGCTCATGCCAATGGCGATGCGGCGGCTGATATGTTGATTCAATCGATAGAAGAAGCTGGGATAACTTCTGATCACCGAACCATCATGATTCATGCTCAAACCGTTAGAGAGGATCAGCTAGACCAAATGAAAGTGCTAGGAATTATCCCATCCTACTTCTCGTCGCATACCTTTTATTGGGGTGACTGGCATCGAGACTCTGTCTTTGGTATAGATCGAGCCTCACGGATTAGCCCAACACGAACAACTCTTGAAAGAGACATGCTCTTTACCGTTCACAACGATGCGCCGATTGTCCCGCCAGATATGATTCGCTTGCTTTGGTCAACAACCAACAGGCTAACTCGATCTGGCAAAGTGCTTGGAGAAGATCAAAAAATATCTACCTATGATGCTTTAAAAGCTATGACCATTAATGCGGCCTATCAGCACTTTGAAGAAAAAGATAAAGGCACCATTGAGGTTGGGAAATTAGCCGATCTTGTTGTGCTTTCAGTTGACCCTCTCAGCATCCAAATAGAATCATTGTTAGATATCAAAATCATCTCAACCTTTTCACATGGCAAAGAAATCTTCCGCTCAAGTGATTAAACCCCCTTCTTGTTATGGGCTGGGGGTTTATCATGGTGCAAAATTATTTCATGAATGATTTATTCCTTTAATGTGAGGTGGTAATTACCAAGATAAATCTCGATGCTGGCATCATAGCCAGTGAATTGGCTGCCAAACATAGATTCTTCATACACGACTATATCTTCAATGCCGTCCCCATTAATGTCTCTGGTATAGCCTTGGCCACTATCCGCATTAAATGGAGGCTCTCTTGTAAGCAAACTATGCCCTGGCATCTCATAGTCTTGATTGTTTTCATATTCAATTAATCCGCCGGCTTTATTATTGAGATTAATTACTGGGGTGCCGCCTCTTTGCCATGATTCAAGGTAAACAGGAGGTGTATGAGAGAAAACATGTCTTGAGAAATCAGCATATCCATCGTTATTGAGGTCCCTGCAATCTAAGAAATTTGCGAATAGCGACTTGTTATAAATATCGAATGGATTTTCTATCTCAACGATTTTATTCTCTTGAATTTGAAAAATTGTGATGCCCTGAATATTATATTGTTCATTCTCTTTGTAGGATCCTCCCTCAACAATTGCACTCCCATCTCTAGGAACAGTAGATTGAAACATAGCTGCAAAAGTGATGTTCCCGCTATCATCAAACTTATCCTCAAAGAAGCACATAGTTTGAGGAACATAGCCAACCACGTACTCATCATTAATTAAATAAACGGGGATTGTTCCGGTATTACCTTGCCATGAAGTCCAATTAGCTCTGAATGCAACAGGAACTAGCCGCTGATCAACTTTGCTCCAAGCATCATTTTCTCTGAACCACAGAGCAAGGCCGTTTTGAGATCCATCAGCAGAAGAGTCAGTGGCAATAATATAATTGTCTTGATATTGGAACTCACCAGCCCAAGTTGAAGTTCCCCTAGCAGTAGTAATGCCGCCAACATTTTTAGTGTCCTCAGGAGGATATTCATCTTTTACATCTTCCCAGCCTTCAGCTGAATATCTTAAGGCTTGTAATCCGATTCCTGTAAAGCCAGCAAACACTGCATCAACATTTCCCTGATCATTCTCTATGATTGCAACAGCATGCCCCCAATCCGGGGTGCCAATCTTTACCACCTCATACTCCGTCTCATTCTTTGACAGAATAACTGCTGGAGATGCTCTGGAATACTCCCAAGGACTCCCACTCCTGCCATCCTCCCAGTTCATGGCAAAGGCAAAATCTACCCTACCATCGCCATTAAAATCACCAGTATCATACTTTCTGCTAGCTCCACCTAGACTTGGAACGAGCTCACCAAATACTTCTTGATTACCATCACGATAAGTCCCATCACCATTAGATAAATGAACACTCAAGACATCAGGCGTAGGACCTTGGGCGACTTCACCCTGGATATCTCTACCAATGTCACACCATTGATGGACTATAAAATCTTGCCACTCATCATTATTAATGTTGACAGGTATGACAAATTGAAAGCTGGGATCCGGTGATGAGTAACCTGAATTACAAACAGCAGGATAGAGACCAAGATCAGTAAGAATAATAGGGTCTTCTTTGAACTGCGGTAACTTTTCAAACGAAACAGTGACTGAACAGGCAGCTGAAACAGTTCCAGTAGTGTAAGTGTTTTCATTTAATGTGCCGTTACACCCTGTTATGGATAAAAAGGTATAAGCAACCTCAGGGGTAATAGTGAATGTAGTAGTTTGCCCTTGGGTTACAGTAACAGAGGAGGGAGAAATAGATCCACCAGCACCAGCAGAAGCTGAGACAGTGAATGTTGGCGTCGGAGCTGGCTCAGGCGCTGAGCCTCCCCCACCACCTCCGCCACAAGATAAAAGAAACAAAGAGGATAAGATTAAATTACATATTTTCATAATCCTAATCTACACCTTTTTGGTTATAACGCAAATTCAATGAAGCTCATTTTAAATTGCTGATTAAATATTAGTTAGTTTAAAAACAGGATTCGGGAATCAGAGCAAACTGCAAGCCTCGTTCATAGCCATCTTAATATCAGAGCAAGATAGTGTTGTGACTTTTCTATGTGATATATATCAACTATGCTATTTGAATGAAAAATTTAATTAGATTTCCTTTGATGAGGATAGTTTCAAATCAACAGCCTCTTTTGGCCTTATTTCTCGTGGCAATGGTTTCTTCCATTGGTAATGCCGATGATGGCCCCGCCCTATTTGATCCGATGGATGTATTCGACCTTGAGTGGGCAACGGATCCACGTGTTTCACCTGATGAGCGAAACATCGTCTATGTCCGTCAGTCAAACGACATCATGAAAGATCGCCAGCGATCAAACCTTTGGAAGGTTTCAAGCAATGGAAAGGACCATCGCCCACTTTCGACCGGGCTGAGTAATGCTTCCTCGCCTAGATGGTCCCCAGACAACAAAAGGCTTGCTTTTATTTCGAGCGATAGTGGTGCCAGGCAGATACACATGCACTGGATGGATAGCGGGGTAACTGCTGCAATTTCTCAGCTACAGGCATCACCCTCAAATCTATCCTGGTCTCCAGATGGCAAGTGGCTTGCCTTTACAATGAATGTTAAAGGTTCAACACAGCCTATTGCAAAGCAACGCACCAAACCTAAAGGTGCTACCTGGGCAGAAAAGCCCATTGCAGTAACAACTACCCGATATCAGTATGATGGCCAAGGCATAGTTGAGCCGGCCTATCGACATGTGTTTGTTGTTCCAGCTGATGGCGGTTCGGCGCGTCAGCTTACTGAGGGTAATTTCAATCATTATGGATCGCTAGCCTGGACTCCGGATAGTGAGCGTATATTCTTTTCTGCCTATCGCTCTGATGACTGGGAACTGGTGAGTAATGAGGCTGATATCTATGCGGTCACTGTTTCCACAAAAGCACTTGAGCAAATTACCGATGAACCGGGAGCTGAGCGCTCACCGGTCATTTCACCAAACGGACAAATGATTGCCTTCAGCCGTCAGGATAGACGTCCGCTTGCCTATACACCTGATCGAATTGCTGTCATGGATCTTAATGGTAAAAAATTTCGACTTCTGACCGCGAGCCTTGATGGAGATGCAAATGATTTTATGTGGGCGAAGGATAATCAATCACTGTATTTTACCTTCGACGAGCGTGGAATCAGAAAGATTGGTCAAGTTACACTTAAGGGTAAGTGGAGTGAAATTATTGATGGGCTGGGCGGCACAACCATCGGTCGACCCTATCTTTCTGGTGGGTTTCACATGTCTGGCGATACTATTGCATTTACCCATGGGCAAGCAGATCGGCCTGCCAATGTTGCAGTGTTTAATGCTGATCAAACAAAGATACTAACCGCACTGAATGAAGATCTTTTAAACCATCGCAGGCTGGGAGAAGTCAACGAAATTACATATAAATCATCATTTGATGGGCAAGAGATTCAGGGGTGGTACATCACGCCGCCAGATTTTGATCCATCAAAAACATATCCCTTAATTCTAGAAATTCATGGTGGCCCGCATCTAGCCTATGGTCCACATTTCTCTGCCGAGCTTCAAATCATGGCAGCAGCCGGCTACATTGTTTTTTATGACAATCATCGCGGCAGTTTGTCTTATGGAGAAGATTTTGCACTCTTGTTACAGTACAAATACTCTAGCCCTGAAGACTTTGCTGATCACATGTCAGGCGTGGATGCGCTGATTGACCTTGGCCTTGTAGACAACACAAACCTCTTTATTGCTGGTGGCAGTGCCGGAGGCATCGCTACAGCTTATGCAGTAGGGTTAACTAATCGATTTAATGCTGCAGTGGCAGCCAAACCTGTGATCAATTGGATTAGTAAGACGCTGACAGCTGATTCGATGGTTGGGCAAATCTATCATCAGTTCCCTGGCCCACCGTGGGAAAACCTCGAGCATTACTGGAAACGTTCGCCGCTATCTCTGGTTGGTAATGTAACAACACCAACCATGCTGTTGACCGGTGAAGATGATAGACGAACACCCATATCAGAAACTGAACAGTTCTATCAGGCC
>Ga0206131_10005726_pt1 | contig 12966 bp, 7 predicted proteins | sample Helgoland_Spring_FD_148636 | JGI IMG/M metagenome (GOLD analysis project Ga0206131, IMG submission 148636) | Pelagic subsurface seawater microbial communities from Kabeltonne, Helgoland, North Sea - Helgoland_Spring_Bloom_20160517_1 | ecosystem: Environmental > Aquatic > Marine > Epipelagic ...
TAATGGATTGAGTTGATAGTACCCCATTCTTTAACTGAGTACTTTGGCTCTGACGCACAAAAGATTTTACATTCACCGCCAATAAAGTGAAATTTATAATCTTGGCTTGAATTTCTCCAAGGTGCAATCTTTTCAGGGCGAATCGATGAACCTATTGTAAAGATCTCTGAGTCTGTTGTTCCTGCAATGTGCATTGGACCAGCATCAAAAGTAACTAAACCATACGAGTTATTAATCATATGCCAAAGTTCACTAATAGGACTATCATCTAAGTCACAGTAATCTAAATCGATGTTCTCTAACTTAATAGTCTTCTTCTCTAAGCTTCCATTAAACGTTGGTTCTTTGTGGCTCATTCCGATTGTAGCGATCTTGAAATCTGTATGCTCTTTGATAAGGTCTACCATTCTTTGCCACTTCTGAATAGACCAAGTTCTAGAAGGCCAGTTTTCAGTAACATGAAATATAAGGTAGTTCTTATCAATGGTCTTAGCTCGATCAGTGATCGGATCTGGGATAAAGTCACAAGTTAACTCTTCTGGGTATAAATAGATACCTAAGCCCATTGCATGTAACTGACGAGCTTCTACATTATGTAACTTAACTTCCATCGATTGATTATAGAAGTTATCACTAGCTAGCCCATAATTAGTCTTCAGCCACTGGTTATATGTCTCAAAGATCTCTTTATATTCACCCGGCCATTCTTCATTATAAGGAATAATATTGTCTACATAAGGACTATTCTTAAAGATCTCTGGCCTGTGTGTCATTACATCAACTTTATGGCCATATGCAAGTGCTACCTTTTTAATAGTAGGTGTTGAGCACAGAGTGTCGCCTAATGCCGGACAAGAAACCTTGACCAGCACATTCTTATTGTTATGTCCTAGTTCCATTATACAGTCTCTTGTATTTTCTCAAATTCATAGTTAGGCTTAATAATCTCGTTCAAGGCTCTGCCTTGTGAGTCTGCCATATTGAAAAGATTCCAATCTGCAAGTTCAACATCGTTGTAAATATATGAAGCGTGATTAAAATGAACTGTCAACGTTTTATGCTTAATGTTATAAGCAGCTGATTTAATCGTAGATGAATCGTAATGTGAAAGTGTTGTAGTTATCATATAAGTTCTTTATCTCTTATATGAATAGCTCTAATATTGTTTAGATCGTGCGAACCCTAACTCCTTGTTGAACTAGGACGTTCTCTAGATCTTCAATTGCTCTAACAACACCACTCATATCAATATTGTTCTGAGGTGCTGCCGTGGTTTGAGCTGTTGTTCTTCGAGTAGCTGCCGGTGCAACGATCTGTTTTAGACTACTTACTGCAGAGCTAACTGCTCCTAAAGCGCCTTGTTGACCAACATTACCCTCTTCAACAGTATCTTTAAAGTTGTTTAACATTTCTGCTAAGTTTTGAAGTGCTGTTTCTAGAGAGTCTCCCATTTTAGAAAGAATATTGTTAGCATCACCGCCATGTGTTAGTGTAGCAAGTGCTTCAAACATAGTTCTAGCTTCAGTAAGCTTTTTAAGGTCCATGCTATTAATAGCTCCGGCAGTAACCTCCATACCGTCACCAATTTTAGGCATTGCGTCACCAATTCTAGTCCATGCATAACCCTGAGCTGCATAACCTGCTGCTGGATCTTTTGCATCAACTACTCCCCAGAATGCATTTCTAAATGCCGTTGCGCCTTCCGGTTTAACTGTATTTAATGCGTTAATAATTGATGGAATACTCTGACCCATCTTCTCGTAGGCTTCACCGGATCTAATCCAAAGCCACCTTTTAGTGTCTAATAACTTAGGATCTGTGTCGTTACCTGATGTTAATGCACCGATCAATATTTTTATCTTGTTAGCTGCATCTGTTGCATCCCAGTTACCTTCCATCAATTTACTTGCTGCATCAGCAATATTCTTGATTGGTTCTGAGATCATCTTAGCGATTTCTGCGCCTCTCTCAATCGTAGACGATGAGAACCAGCCACTGTCATCTTCAGCACCAAGGCTCTTAAAGATACCTACTAGACCGCTTTTACCGTCTTTACCTAATAGGATCATCTTAACGTTATTCTCAACCTGTTTAAGTTTAGCTGGTATGCCCTTGGCATCTGTAAAAGCAATCGCCTTACCATCTTTGTCATATTTAGTCGGAAACCTAAGATTAGCCATCATCTGTACACCTTCCGCTAAGTTTAGCAGAGGAGTACCAACGTTCTGAATCATCTCTACACCCTTTTCGTAATCAGTACTTGTAAACAAGCCTTTGTCCGGACCGTTTGCCTTACCAACGTTTGTAAATGTTCCAACAAGACCACTAACACCATCTTCACCTAATAGAATTAGATTTACGTTACTAGCAACCTGTTTAATTTTATCAGATATATTTACACTCTCAAATGCAATTGGCTTACCATTCTTATCATATGCTGTCGGGAACTTAAGATCTGCCATCGCCTGAACACCTAGTGCAATACCGGTTAAAGCATCACCCATGCCCATTACTGATGAAATACCATCTGCAACTGCTGATTGTTTACCACTACCAAAGATAGAAGAGAATAGACTAGCCTTACCACCTGGGAAACGCTCACCAATCTTACCAAAGACTGTAGCTAAAACACCAGTAATCATTGCAGCATTAGTTGCAACTCTAGCTGGAGCATCAGAGTCCATTGACTCAAACTCAATCGGGTTGCCCTCTTTATCAAATTTAGTTGGAAACTGTAGATTAGCCATTGCCTGCATACCTCGTGCGATACCGGTTAAGGCTCTACCCATACCCATTGTTGCAGCTATTCCTTGAGCAACTGCAGAACCGCCACTAAATAAGCCAGCAGCCCCACCTGGATATAGAGTACCTATCGTACCAAATGTTTCTGCTAGACTAGATACTATTTCATTAACATTAGTCTTTAAACTTTTAAGATCTGCCTTCTCAGCAACCTTTTGAAACTCTGCAATACCCTTACCAATTGATAGTAGAGCAACACCAGCTGTAATAAACGCGGCGCTACCTAACAACATTCCTGCTGCTGTGATTGGATTCACTGCAACTCCATCTGCAATGGCATCCATCATAACCTCAAAGTTAGACTTCACGCCACCAAAGAATCCTGTTTGGCCTGAATCCCCAAATAGACCACCTTTGCTAAATAGTTTTTTAGCAGGTAGTGCTGATAAAATTGCAACTCCGCCTGCGATAACCATCACAGCAACTCCTGCTACTAACATTGCAGCAGAACCAAGTAAAATAAAAGGTGAAGCTACACCAGCAGCAGCCATTGCAACAGCAAGGCCACCGATAACAGCTCCCATCTGGCCAATACGTTCCCATGTGTCCTTTTTAGGTAATGCAGCGTCTAATGCTGCAACACCACCTGCAATAACGATCAAAGAAATTCCTGCGACAATCATTTGAAGTGCACCAAGTGCAATTAAGCCGCCACTAGCTCCTGCTAGAGCCATTGCAACACCTAAGCCACCAATAACGGCTCCCATCTGACCAATACGCTCCCATGTATTTTCTTTAGGTAGTGCAGAGTCCAATACCTTAACGCCTAAACCTATTACAATTAGTGCCACACCTGCAATTAACATTGCTAATGCACCTTTTGCTATTGTTGAAGCGCCTTTACCTGCTAGATAAAAGCCAGCACCTAAAGCACCAACCACTACAAAAGCTTTTAACGTATCCCATGATAGAATATCGCCAGGGACTAACATATCAAATAAGTAGAGTGAAAGACCTAATGCTAAAATTGAAAGAGCAACAAAGCCCATAGCTTTGGCTCCTTTAAGAATAGTATCGCCAAATATTCCTATTATACCAAATGCAACTGCAGTACCCGCAATAACTGCTCCGATCTGTAGTATCTTTTTAGGTTCTGGTGCAACTAGATCAAATAAAGCAAGAGATATACCAAGTGCTAATATTGAAAGAGCTGTCATTGCTAAACCTTTAGCACCGTCTTCCATCTTATCAATTACTTTCATCTTGTCTAAAACCCAGAATACACCACCAATTGCTAAAACTGCAATTGAAGCTACTAATGCTCCTTTAAGTACTAGACCTCCAAATAAACCAATTAGTGCCAAAGAGCCACCAAGTGCTAATAAACCTATACCTATTTTCGTAAGGGCTTTTCCTTTAGCCTCTAGCTCTTTGTCATCTAAATTCATTTTATTTAAAAGCGCAAAGGTACCTCCGATTATTAAAAGTGAAATTCCTGCAAATAAAGCACCTTTAATAGCTAATGGTCCAATTAGACCAAATAGTGCGAGAGATCCGCCAAGTACTAGTAAACTTATACCTATTTTCGTAAGGGCTTCACCTTTCTTCTGCATCTCTTCACCATCTAACCCAATTTTATTTAAAAGCGCAAAGGTACCTCCGATCATTAAAACTGCAAGACCTGCAACTAAAGCACCTTTAAGTACTAGTCCGCTTAATACACCAAGTAGTGCTAAAGGGGCGCCGAATGCTAATAAACTTATACCTATTTTCGTAAGGGCTTTTCCTTTAGCCTCTAGCTCTTCATTATCTAAATTCATTTTATTTAAAAGCGCAAAGGTACCTCCGATCATTAAAACTGCAAGACCTGCAACTAAAGCACCTTTAAGTACTAGTCCACCTAATGCTCCGATCAATGCGAGAGATCCGCCAAGTACTAGTAAACTTATACCTATTTTCGTAAGGGCTTCACCTTTCTTCTGCATCTCTTCACCATCTAACCCAATTTTATTTAAAAGCGCAAAGGTACCTCCGATCATTAAAACTGAAAGGCCTGCAACTAAAGCACCTTTAAGTACTAGTCCGCTTAATGCACCGATTAGTGCTAGAGTGCCACCAAGTGCTAATAAACCTATACCTATTTTCGTAAGGGCTTCACCTTTAGCTACTAGCTCTTCATTATCTAAATTCATTTTATTTAAAAGCGCAAAGGTACCTCCGATCATTAAAACTGAAAGGCCTGCAACTAAAGCACCTTTAAGTACTAGTCCGCTTAATGCACCGATTAGTGCTAGAGTGCCACCAAGTGCTAAAAGACTTATACCTATTTTCGTAAGGGCTTCACCTTTCTTCTGCATCTCTTCACCATCTAACCCAATTTTATTTAAAAGCGCAAAGGTACCTCCGATTAATAAGAGTGAAATTCCTGCAAATAAAGCACCTGTAATAGCTAATGGTCCAATTAGACCAAATAGTGCTAAAGAGCCGCCAAGTAATAAGATTGATTTGCCAACATCGCCAAGCATAGCCATTTTTTCTAAACTCTCCTTGTCAACTTTATTATTGACTAACTCTAGACCTTTTGTAATAAAGAAGAGGCTGATTAGTGCAAGTGGGCTGGCTATTGCAGCTAAAAGCAACAAGGGTGCTGCTAAAGCCATATAGCCTGCAAATTGTAAGATTGATTTACCAACGTCTCCTAATTTAACTAGGCCGCCAACAAGAGCATCCATCTTCCTGGTCGCTTCATCTGCATTTGGTAATTCATTAAGTGCGGCAACTAAAAGTTGAAAACCTTTACCTAAAGGCTCCATCGCTTTACCAACTAGACCCAACACTTTAGCGTCTTTTAGAGCCTCTTTTGATGAGGCCATGCCGTTCTCTGCAATCTGACGCAGAAGTACAACCATCTCATCTACCTTAGTGTATAAGACGCCACCAGCAGTAACAGCAGCGGCAGTTGTTTCACTTGCCGCTGCTATCTGCTCTAGTTGTTTAGATTGTGATCCGATTCTGTCGAATGCACTTTTTAAAAAGTTTAAATTCACTTAGAGACTAAGTCTTTTTTTGTTGATGCTTTATCTATATATCTTTATAGTCTTGGCATCTTAAGACTAGGCGTCTTTAGATTTGGGACCTTAGGCATCTTAGGCGTTTTGTAATTGCTTGTTCTAGCATTCGCCTGTTCTTGTTGGTCCTCGGTTTGTTTATTCTTAGCCTTTAAATACTCCTGAAGATTTTTAACGTAGTACCAATACTCATAGTAGTAAAGGTCTTCAATCTCAGAAGGCTGGAGTCTAAGGTGTAAGCCCAGGTAGAACTTAGTCTTAAAGTAGTTCTCCAGCGAGATCTGAAATAATGAAAAGACTTTTGATGCCACCTGGGAAGTTAAGAGGGGCTTTCGCGACCTCCCCGTCAATTTCTTTCTCAAGTGTAGTTTCAATACCTATCTTCATGCGTTCTGCCAAACGGTAGACCACCATGAATTTTCTTTCATCCCAGCCTTTGTACTCAATCTCTAGTTCAAAGATCTTCTTAAGGTTTAATGCTCTCCAGTCACTGATTAAGTAAGGTAGAACCTGAATAAATGCTTTGTCATACTCGGCACCTTTTTCTTGTCGATCTTTAAGGTATTTAGTTATCTCTTGCATAACACCAATTGTTGGTGGATGCATTTTAACAGTACCTGCTGATTTTGTCTTAATTACATAAGTACGCTCTTGTGTAGAATAGTATTTCTCAATCTCTTCTGGCACTTCATTAGATACCATGTACCTGGTTGAAAGTTCTATTTCAACAGGCTTGTTAGATTCGGCCATCTTTCCTTTAAGAATAATTTTATTCTCAGGTTCTGGGAAGGTCAAATCTCTTACTTTAAGAAGTAGAATAATTCTATCCTCTTCAAGAACGTCTTTATACGAGAGTCTTCTAGTGCCTGATTCAAGCTTACAACAAGATTCGATAATTGAGTTTAGTTTCTCTTCCATGTCAAGGTAGTTAGCCTCGTCCATAGTTGAGAAGTGTCTAATTTCTGCTGCTTTTGCTGATCGAATCTGCATTCTTAAATCTGCCGGGTAGAATTTACCCTTTGAAGGTAGATCTGCTAGATTGACATCATGCCAACCTAAAATATTATCAGACCTTTCTGGCGTAGCCGGTCCAAAGTTGCTCATATCAACTCTGCCTAGACCTTGTGCATCTACGATACTTTCCATAGCATCTGCCTCGTTAGAAACAGACTCATGTGCGTTGGTGTTAACTCCGCGATCCATAGCATCTAACTTTTTTGCAAGATCCTCTTTGTTCATGTTTTTGTTATCTTCTATCATGTTACTTATCTTTTAAGTTTTTAAGATTTTGTTTTATAGTTGTTTTTTCTTCAGTTGAGCGTTTATTCAGTTCTCTTTGAATTAAAATACGTATGAACGCACTGATAGAAACGGGTCTTTCCTCATTTTCTAAAGCGTCATTCAGTATAATCCTGTTGACCTGATTAACCTCATCTTCTGTTAAAAGTACCTGCAACTTCTTTGTAAGTTTATGGTTGTTCATAGTATATTATGTTGGTATTGTAATATGTTTCAAGTTCAAAAAAAGAGAGAGACTTTAAAGTCTCTCTCTGACTTGTCTTAAAACTCTATTAGTTTAATTCTTCTGCGAATACATCACTTCTCCAAGTAACTTCTAGAGCCTGTGGATCTGCTGATTCGTAGCTTAATTCTCCAGTGAAACCTAGACCTGATGTGATAAAACAATCATCAAGTGTTACCTTTCTGTAGATGTCACCTTCTCTGTTAAATTGAACTATTACAATAGTACCTACATAATTCTTTTTCAAGCCCATTTCACCAGTTTCTGGATTGTATGCATTTCTGTACCATTGTCTCATGGTCTTATACAAGTAAGCTTGATTTGAATCGTTTAGGTTCAACGTAAAGTTAACTGTTACGTCAATTGCAGTTCCATCAGGCATACCAGCATAAGATCTAGTTGAGAACTTATACTTTTGCTCGACTGCTGCAACCTCTCTATGAAGAGCTTCCAAACCTGAGATTGAGTTTACATGTTGTAATAACAGTGATTGACCTGATACGTTTGCTGGAGGTAGAATTGTTACCTCAAACAGGTTAGCCTGTACTGGTTCAAACTGCTTACCTTTCTTGCTGGTTTGATCTTCTGAATAATGTGGTAAAGCCATTTTTATCTTTGTTTTATTTTATATATCTTTTGTTTCTTATGCAAAGTTTCCTGTTGCAATTTCACCAGTGTTCAAGATAGTAACACGTGATACAAGAATTTCAAGACCTTTAACTGGTTCAACGTATGTATCTAAGATACCCACGTTGTTGTCGATTACTTCATTAGTGTTGTTTGTAGTGTCCATGATGTTTCTGTAGTCATATACACCACCATCTTTCTTCACTGATTCCATAAAGTTATCGGCTAGAGTTTGAATCTCTAATCTTGTCTGTGCGTTGTTAAACTCGAACAAGTAGTTTTGTAGGATTGCAGCTAGACCATCTTCAATGTAGATCATTGCTTCTCTTACGTGAGCTGATGAAAGTGCTGACTGGATTGACTGTTGAGCAGTCTTGTTACCTTTGATTACAATACCAACACCTCTTTCGAATACGATTGGGTTATAACCGAATGGCTCAAGTACGTCTCTGTCATTCTTGTCGAACGAAAATTCAACACCTTGTACGCCAGTACCACCTACAACACCTCTTCTTGGACCTGCCACGATTGACCATGGTAGAGCGTCAGAATACTTATCGATGTAGTTGTTTGATACGTAAGCTGCTGGTGGAATTACCTTAGTTCTTCCGTTCTCTAGTACATTTAGACCTGGACCGTAGTAGAATGCAAAGTTTGCACCCTCGTTAAGTGAAGGTAGAGTGTATAGAGCGGTTGGGTTAAGATTTAAGTTACCGCTTGTTCCAACATATCTTGTTTCAAATTCGCCAGTGATTTCATTCATGAATGAAGGATTAGTAGAAGCTTTAAGCTCTTTTACCATCGGTGCATTCAAGATTGCACTTGCATTTTGTCTATCTTTACAAAGTTGAGCAATTTCTTCTTTGTTTAAGATACTACCAGCTTCTAATGAGCCGAATGTATCTACAACGTATCTAAAGTCAATTGCGTCTTTGTCAATTAGAGTGTTAGAAAGACCGTTACCAGGCTTTAACATTGTTAAAAGCTCTGCAATTGTCTTATCCGTTTGAGTTGCACCTTCAATTGGGAACATCTTGTAAACTTCAGTTGCTTCTTCGTATGATCTAAGAGCATACTCTGGCTCAACTGACATGTTTCTATGGCAGATAAACTCAAATGTGTAAGTTGTATCTCCGTTGCCGTCAACTGTTGGTGTTAACTTCTTAATTTGCTTAATTCTAGCTAGATCACCTTGGTCTGCATTTGTTGGTAAGTACATACCAACTTTGATATGCATCATCTCGCTATCTGGATCTAATGGGTTGTAGTTCGGGTTGAATGCTGGTTCAGCACCGCCTGCTACAACTAGCTTAGACATTGTGAAGATACCTGCTCCTTTATCTAAGAAAGACCATCCAGTTGGGAATTCAGCTGTTCTTGCGTTTGCACCAATTGTTACTACGTTAAATGGGTTGTTAAGAGTATCACCTGTTACAGCTCTTGAGTAAGATGTTAATGCAACTGCAGTCTGTCCAGAAAAAACTGAAGCTGAGAAGCCATCGTTTCCATCTGGTGAGATTACAACTTTATTAGGATCTGCTGTGTCGATGTTAGCAATTTTTACATACTCACCTAAATTTTCTGAAGGTAAGAATGTAGTACTGTCTACATTGTTAGCAGTCCAAGATGCTGATACACCAGCTGCTGTTATTTCCAACTCACCGTCGTTGTTAACACTTAATACAGCTGAGTTAAATGCAGCTGGAGTGCTTACAGCGCTAAAGTTTTCATAAACTGATTTGCTTGGTGCTGCGCTACCTTCAATTGTAATTGTAGAATCAGATCCATTGGGAGAAACAGTACCGATTTGTACATATTCGCCTGCGATTTCTGAGTATAACCACTCACCTGCTTCAACACCAATTAATGCAAGTTGAGGAGCTGTAATACCTCTGATAATCATATCACCGGCTGGAGTGATTTCAACGATTCTACCATAAGTAGAACCATCTGTTAATACAATACCGTTATTTACGTCTTCTTGTACTACTAAGTGTGATAGTAACTCATAGTCTTGGTAGATATTAAAGTCTTTACCAATCATATCGATTGCGCCAATCGCATCTTCATTAACTGCACAGAAAAGACCAGTTCTTCTAGCCTCATTGTTAATTAATGTCTCGATGTAAAGTTGACGACCTTCGTTGTCTAAGAATTCTGGAATCATTGAACCAGTATACTGAGCTAGTAATTCAACTTCTCTTAGTGCTGTAAAGTTAGATAGAAGATCTTTTCTAAGACCATCGCTAGTAAACATTGCACCGTAAGTTGGATCGTTGTTTAATTCAGTTGCGTCAAATTTACCTTTGAATACTAATACATCTACCATGTAGTCTGATACGTATTCTAGTGGATCTACACCTTCTGGTACTTCACCTTCACCATACCATTCTCTAGCTGTAACGTTAAAGCCATCAGTATTTGCAGCTTGTCTTACAATAAGAGTGATTGGTGTTTGTTTAATGTTTACGAAAGTAAGTGCGTTGGTTGAAGACGCTTCAGTATTACCAGCTAGTGCTAATACTTTCTCATCGTTTGGTGCCCAGAATTTACCGGTATCGAAAGCCTTGCTAAACTCATCTGTTAGAGTTGCAGCTGTTAGACCTTGATCGCCACCAGCAGTTACTGGAGAAACGCCATTGATTAGATCGTTTTCGTCTTTTGCAGTTAGGTTCAACGCCAAGATCGGGCCTCTTGAAAGTGCTTCAAGTGCTGATCTGTGGAAGAACATTCCTTTTCTTTCTAGAGACTTGTCAATACCTCCGAAAACTTGTACGAATTGTTCGGTATCTTCAATTAGAACTGGTGTGTTGTAAGGCCCTTTCTTAGAGCGACCAACAACTAGTCTAATAGTCTCAGATGGAATATTAACCGTCTGTGATTTGTCAAACTCTAGACGGTATACGCCTGAGCTTTTGAACTGTTGTAATTGAGGACTTAATGCCATTGTTATTTGTTCTTTTTTTTAGATTCTTTGTTTATATATCTGTGCTATATTTTCTTTTTTACTTTAATAGGTCGTAAATATCGTATTGAAGATCTCCTTGAGTGTCTGTATCTCGATAGAGTACTCTTTCCATTTCTTCATGTAGGTCTTCATCTATTATATCAAGTAGTTCTTCAATATAGTCTGCATAGTCTGTTGTGTTTAAAAATTCAGTAGCTGTAATAGCTGTAATGATGATGTCATCATGTCCCATTTGTGCTGCGTAACCACCGTTACGACCTTTACCAAACAGACTTGCTTCATTTACTGTTTCTTCGTCTGTTATATTTATTCTATTGTTTTTATAGAGCTTGGCAAAATTCTGACAGAAGATTGCTTTATTATCTGACTTTAGTTTAATACCTGGTTTTAATGTTTTTGAATCATGTCTGTGTTTAAATCTTACCACCATCTCATCATCAAATTCATTTCTTTGTGGGAATATAGTTCTTAAGTATTGGAAAAGAACCGTACCGTAAGTATTGTACTCTACGATTAATTTTACGTTCTCACTGTAGAATACATCGATTGCAATTGTGTATAATATCTTGGCAAAATCTTCGATCACATGCTCATTACTTCTAAAACGTCCAACTTGTTCTAGTTTAAAAAAGTCATACATCGCACCTGGTGTATTCACATTGTTAATCTCCTTTTTATCCATTGGTATTACTTCAAAGATATTGATTACAGAGAAGTCACCGCCGTTACCTTCAGCTATATCTACCGTAAAGAGCCAGTATCGATCTTCAGTTCTGCACATCTCAACATCAAATTCCGGGTGGAATTCTAAAGCCTCTTTTACATCAATGCTAATATCTTCAAATTGATCCAGTTCTCGGTTGACGTATTTTTTCTTATTCTTACGCATTTTCTTTAGATCGACAGGATCTAAAAGCAGATTAGAAGAGCTCACGAACTCATTGCCGTACTGTCTGTTAAATGCCTCAATTGAACCTAGGTTTGCAAGCTCTCTTTCATACCATTCATCATCTCTATCCGGGTGTTCCCACCAGTCAATGCGCATTGCATTATACTCATTTTCACCTTTTTCTGCAGCTTGATAGATCTGGTAAAATTTATTAAAGCCATTTGGCGTTGATGTAATTGTAATTCTCGAGACCTTAGATGAAGATAGTGTCGGATAGACGTTTTCATAGAACACATCTACGATCGCTGGATGAATATGTGCAAACTCATCTAAGAATAGATTATGAATTGTAAAACCAATACCTGATTTTGCAGTGGTTGACTGTCCTACTAGACGACAACCGTTATCACATCTTACGTTTAAGACATCATACTTGATGATACCTGGCTTCATGAAGAATGGCAGGTTCTCAATTACAACCTTAGTCTTATCAATAATCTCCTTTGTTGTATCTGACTTGTTTGCTAGGATTAGCGTATTCTTATCTGTATTAAAGATTAAGTACCATGCATTATAGATTGATGCTGTAATTGTCTTACCCATCTGACGCGACGCGAGTACTATATTAAAGCGTTCGTGTTGGAAATTACGCAGCATGCGTTTTTGATATTCACGTAATTTAACGTTCTTAATTCCATCATCTGTCATTACAACAGCATACTTCTCTGCAAAGTAAACAATATCTGTGGCACATCTAGCAAGTTCTGCTACTTCAGCATCAGTATATTCAAAGACAACATTACCACGTCTTAGAAATTGTTTACCTTCATAAAAAGGCATCTTAACCTTAGGTCGATACCCCTGGTCAAGAGCTAAAAGAAGATCGTTAATCTGTTTTGTAGACCAGACAATTCTGTCAGATTCTACATCAGATTCTCCTTTTGGGATCCATTTATTATCTCCTACGTAATCGCTCATAAATTAGTCTTCGGTTTCTATATCTTCAATGTCTTCAATGTCTGCTTGGTTAATACCCTGTTGGATGGCCTGCATTAGATCCTTAGTTCCACGCTGTACGTTTCTGCTGCTACTATCACCACCGGCTTCTTCAATCTCACGTTTATCATCTCTTTTCTTATAGATTTCAATA
>Ga0206131_10005734_pt1 | contig 12943 bp, 13 predicted proteins | sample Helgoland_Spring_FD_148636 | JGI IMG/M metagenome (GOLD analysis project Ga0206131, IMG submission 148636) | Pelagic subsurface seawater microbial communities from Kabeltonne, Helgoland, North Sea - Helgoland_Spring_Bloom_20160517_1 | ecosystem: Environmental > Aquatic > Marine > Epipelagic ...
CTGCAGCTCTCAGCTCACCGTATTGAAACAAAACACTTCTCAAATGCGCCTCTTCATAATTATTCACCACATCAAAGGCAGAAAAAGCAGCACCTTGATTCATGCGCATGTCTAAATCTGCTTCAAAACGCGTGGAAAAACCACGCTGGGCAACATCAAATTGATGAGAAGAAACACCAAAATCTCCAAGTATTCCATCTACTTGCTTGACACCATGAAAGCGTAAAAAGCGTTTTAAAAATCTAAAGTTCTCGTTTACCAAAATAAATCTTGGATCATCTATCGTGTTTGCCAAAGCGTCTGTGTCTTGGTCAAAGGCGATAAGGGTACCCTTATCAGAAAGTCTACTTAATATTTCTTTTGCATGACCACCACCTCCGAAAGTAACATCCACATAAACGCCATCTGGATTTATATCTAATCCGTCTACAGTTGGGTGTAGTAAAACAGGGTTATGATATTCCATCGGCCGCTGTAGTATCACCCATAACGTCTTCTGCCAAGTCGGCAAAATCGTTAGCAGCGTCATTAATAGCCTTTTCGTACGCTTCTTTATCCCAAAGCTCTACAATGTTTATGGCAGAAGAAAGCACCACATCCTTTGTGATACCAGCAAACAAAGCCAAATCTTTAGGGACGTTTAATCTTCCCGCAGTGTCCATCTCAACGGTTTTTACACCCGCAGTAAAACGGCGAATAAAATCTACGTTTTTACGGTTAAAACGATTGAGTTTACTCATTTTTTCCATCAAATCATTCCACTGTTGCATAGGGTAAATCTCCAGACAAGGCTGGAAAACAGCACGCTTAATCACAAAGCCGTTAGACATCACAGGAGTCAATTGCTTCTTCAAAGAAGCAGGCATTAGTAGCCTTCCTTTTACATCTGCCTTGCACTCGTATGTTCCTATTAAATTGAGCATGTACTTGATTTGATCTGAAATATAATTTCTTAGATTTCTTGAGATAAGAGTCAAATATAAAGAGTATTTCCCACTTTTTCCCACAATTTACCACATTGTTAATAAGTTTTAGACGAAAGAGAAGTAATTTAAGACCAACAACCTGAATGTCAATACATTTAAAACAATCTAGTTGTGGGGTTTTAACAATTTAAACAGAAAAAAAGAAGGAGATTTATACTTAATCAAGACCAGTGCATCATTGAATAAAAAAAGTGTATTTTTGTTTTTGTAACCTATAGATTTAATGGCGCATCAACTTAAAGAAGAAGGAAAATTTAAGTACCTAGAAATTGGCGAAGGAACCCCGATGATCATCCTGCATGGACTCATGGGAGGGCTGAGTAATTTTAATAATGTGGCACAATTTTTTCCTGAAAAAGGATACAAAGTCATCATCCCAGAATTGCCTTTATTTGAGCTTCCACTACTTACAACCAACGTAAATAGTTTTGCAAAATATTTAAAAGAATTTATCGCTCATAAAAAGCTTGATAAGGTAATTTTACTTGGAAATTCTCTTGGAGGACATATTGGCCTTCTGTACACCAAGCAATATCCACAAAATGTAAAAGCACTTGTAATAACAGGCAGTAGTGGCCTTTACGAAAGCGCCATGGGAGAAAGCTACCCAAAGCGAGGGGATAGAAATTACATCAAAACAAAAACTGAAAATGTTTTTTATGACCCAGCAATTGCAACCCCAGAACTTGTTGATGAAGTTTTTGAAACTGTAAACGACAGGGTGAAACTTATACGCACCTTAGCAATTGCAAAGAGCGCTATACGCCATAATATGGGTAAAGATCTTCCCAAGATGAACACACCTACATGTATCATTTGGGGTGAAAACGACTCTGTAACACCACCCGAGGTTGGTACAGAATTTCATGAAAAGCTGCCAGATAGTGATTTGTTTTGGATTAAAAAATGTGGCCATGCTGCTATGATGGAACATCCAGATACATTTAATGAAATCTTGATAGCTTGGCTAGAAAAGCGTTCTTTATAGTACCCTTCAAACAACATCAAAAAACACCAAACAACACCTTTCATACACCGGTAATATATACACCATGAAAATAAAATCTGCCGAGTTTGTAATGAGCAATAGCGATGTGGCAAAATGCCCAAAAGAGCGCGTACCTGAGTATGCTTTTATAGGACGCTCTAACGTAGGAAAATCATCCCTAATCAACATGCTAGTTGATAGAAAAAATCTTGCCAAAACCTCTGGCAGGCCCGGAAAAACCCAACTAATAAATCACTTTATAATAAATAAAAATTGGTACCTAGTAGATTTACCTGGGTATGGGTATGCTCGAGTTTCTAAAAAAGCAAAAAAAACATTTCAGAAATTTATTACAGACTATTTTGAACAGCGCAAACAACTAGTACTTGCCTTTGTTTTGATAGATTGTAGACATGAACCACAGCCTGTTGATATAGATTTTATGCACTATCTTGGAGAGGCTAATATTCCGTTTCAAATTATCTTCACCAAAGCAGACAAACTAAAACCAAACGCACTAACAAGAAACGTTGACGCCTATGTCAAAAAAATGTTGGAAAGCTGGGAAGAAATGCCTGCATATTTTATTACCTCATCTAGCAAAAAAGATGGTAAAGAAGCCGTTATAAACAATATTGATGTCATTAACCAAGAGGTAAAGGATTCTCTTTAAAACAGCCCTTTAAACCCCTACAGGCAAGGCGTTATAATCTTGACTGGACTAAATCAATCAAAGCTTCAACATCTTTGGCCTGGGCAATGTCAACATTGCTTAGAAATATTTCAAGCATATCCTGCTCTTGAGAGAGAATTACAGGAAAATCATACTTTGGCAACCACTTAGATTTGTACTGTTTTAAAAATTGATCTCTGTGAAGAAAAACCATTTCCAGATTTGTAGATTTTCTGAAGGTTTTCCATTTTTTATTTTCAGAAAAAATACCAAAAGTTAGGCTACACAAATCACACTTGTAGGTATTTGGGCTAAAAAACTTATGTGCACTAGCTAACAAAGAACCTGCCTTACCAGAAGTTGCATTATAAACAAAAATAAGTTTCATAGAGAGGTTCCAATACTGGAACTATTTTTTTTTCAAATCTAATTTTTCAGCAAAATAATCACAGAAGTCTTTCATTGTTGCGGTCATTTTCTCATCATTTGTAGCACGATTAAATGTGTCTGACATCGCACTTAATGTTTGATGAAAAAATATCTTCATTTCATCCAAAGGCATGTCCTTGGTCCATAAATCTATGCGCATAGATTCTTTGGCCTTAGCATCCCAAACAGAAAGCAGCATCGCTTTTGCTTCTTGATTTTCTACACCGCCATCTTTTGCGCTCCAGTGTAGTTTTTCTGGGACCTTGTTCTCGTCTAGTGAAACATCAATGATGATTTTTGATTTGTTTGAAACTGCCATTATTTCTTTGGTTTATATTTAGATTTTTTAAAGAGAGCTTCTGCATCGAAGACTAATAATTGTTGTGGTGTGATGTCATTGTTTTTCATAAAAGCACGCACTATTTTCCAACCTAAATAACGCCCTGCCATTGGAGAGGATTCATTATCAAGTTCTAGATAAAACTTAGAAAAAGGAGCGTTCGAAATAAATCTTGGAGTAAGACCAGGATCTGTGCTAAATAAAAGTTCTTTTTCGACAAAATAACGCCACATGTCTACCTGATTATCTTCAGCCCATTGCCATTGTTTATCTGTGTATCCAATTTTAGAGGCATCACTAGTATTGGGCAACCATAATTCTTGTAAATACAGTTGTTTTCCAAAATAAATCATTTGTTCCAAAAAAGTATTTTTTGTTGGAGGAGCAATATATTTTTGAGCATACGCCTTAGCAACATCAGAGGATATTTGAGAAGCTTTTAAATTTTCAACAATGTATCTTTTAATCTCTGAGTAGTAGCGATGATCTGCGCCAAGGTAGTTATCTAAAGACAACAGTAGCAAAGTGTCTGAGGCAACAATAACTCTGCTTTGATAATCAACGTCGTTTATTAAAGTAACTGTTGTGGGCGCCCTAAAGCGAGGAAAATAATATTTTATGTGCTGAAATAAGGGCCCTAATGTAGCCACTAGGTTTGTTTTATCAGGAAATATTTTTAAGATTTCATCGGCCATTTCTTGATGCAATGGGCTTTGCATACGAGCTATCCATACACTATCTGGGATTCTTTTTGAAAAAAACATAGGAAATTTTTCTTTTAAAGCCCCAAGAGAATCAATGGATGTGTTGGCAAACTGCTTATCAAACCGTATCACAGATACCTCAATAGGAATGTTTGAAATATCCTTTTCTATATCACCTGAATTGTCACATCCAAAGAGAGTGAAAGCCACTAAAAATAAAATAAATTTTTGCATATAATTATAGGTGCTAAGCTATAGAACGAAATTCCTTTTTATTAATTTTACAAATAAGGTAAAATGTTCGTATTTTAAAAATGTAAAAATACAATTTTAACAATGATTGTAGTACCTTAATGATCTCAGAAATTTTAAAACCTTTAAGAGGTCATGTAATAATTCATCGCTTTAAAAACAATAATATGCAGGTAGAAAAAGTAACAGCTCATATAGTAGGATGGCTTAAGCAATATGCCCAAGAATCTAAAATGGATGGATTTGTAATTGGTGTTAGCGGCGGAGTAGATAGCGCTGTAACCTCAACACTGTGTGCCATGACAGGGCTTAAAACGCTGTGTGTAGAAATGCCTATCCATCAAGCCAAAGGCCAAGTAACAAGAGCTAGGGAGCATATTACCCAATTAAAAAAACAATTTACTGGAGTTACAAGCACACAGGTAGATCTCACAGAGTTGTTTGAAGGTTTTAAAGCACAAGTGCCAGAAACTAACAACTCAGACACCCTGGAGGTATCTCTGGCCAACACAAGGGCGAGACTCAGAATGACTACCCTTTATTATTTTGCTGGATTACACAAGTATTTGGTAGCTGGTACGGGAAATAAAGTAGAAGATTTTGGTGTTGGGTTTTATACCAAATATGGAGATGGCGGCGTAGATCTTAGCCCTATTGCAGATTTACTTAAAAGCCAAGTATACGCTATAGCAAAACACATTAAGGTATCCCCCCAGATTCTAGAGGCAGCGCCCACTGATGGTCTCTTTGGAGACAGCCGCACAGATCAAGACCAAATTGGGGCTAGTTATGATGAATTAGAATGGGCCATGAAAATGCAAGAGTTAGGCAAAACCGATAGTGAATTTAACACTAGAGAAAAAGAAGTTTTTAAAATATATACGCGGCTTAACAAGGCTAACAAGCACAAAATGAACCCAATACCAATTTGCGAAATACCCTTGAGTTTTATTTAAATAATACTCAAGGTTTCTTATAGTTGAAGCTAAGAGGCTAATGATTACTAATCATGTTGTATAAATTGTAGTAAAAGTATTACAAAACCCCCTTGCTTTTCCATAAAGCATTATTATATTTGTTTTTATAGATTGCATTAATTGCAAAACCTACCTACAAAATGAAAACAGTATTTATCGCCGATAATCATCCTATTACCAGAAAAGGTATTGTGTGCATGCTTAAAAACAATAAAAAGTTTGCAATTATTGGTAAAGCTGGAAATGCTGAAGATTTATACACAAGCCTGAGAGAAAGCACGCCAGATATCCTCATTATGGAGATCGATATTCCTCAAATTAACGGTATTAATGCCTTACGCAACATAAAAACAGAATTTCCAAAAATGCGTGTGCTTATATTCTCTACACACCCAGAAGAAATTTACGCTTTGCGTGCTATTAAATCTGGTGCTGCAGGATATGTTCCAAAAACAGCAACCACCAAAACCTTTGTAAAAGCAATGAAGCATATTGCAAAAGGAGGTATTTTCTTGAATGAAGAGTTAACATCTACATTTACAAGTAGAAACGTAGGAGAGAGTAACGCGATAAGCCGTTATAAAAAACTATCTTCAAGAGAGATTGAAGTTCTTAATCTGCTCAGTAGTGGCAAAAGAAATAAAGACATTGCCAACGCACTAAATATTAATGAAAAAACAGTAAGCACCTACAAAACCAGATTACTAAAGAAACTAAAAGTGGACAACCTAGCAGATCTAATACATCAGTCTAGAATGTTTCAGTTCGGATAAGCTACACCACCCTTCTTAATTTTTCTGACAAGATACTATGCAGGGTATTGTAATCCTTCACTGCCTCAAGTACACTTCTATCTTTGTAAGATCCATTTTCAACAGGCGAATCAATAAGGTCCTTAATTTTCAGACTAATTAAATACCTGCGTAAATTCAGTATGGTTTCACTCACTATTTGGGATACACCACTATCTTTACCTTTTACGTAAATCTCCATACGCTCCCAGTCATGCAAGGCATGTCTTTCATCATCCATTAAAATATCTGACACCAAACTAGCTGTTTCTGTTTCTAGCTCATTGATAAAGGTATCTACTTGAAAGTCTTTTCCTTGATTAAATTGTGTGATTATTTCAGTATAAAGACTCTTAAATGTTTCATTTGTAAACTCAATTTCATCATCTTGAAGGTCTAGGTATATTTTTTCAAATACCTTATTTGAACTAATTTCTGGTTTAAATGAAATTTCTCCCTCTTCATTTGCCTCTAGAATTAAATCTTCAAAATCTTCCTTAGAACCGCCATACAACAAGAGTATTTCTATAATTTTACGTTCTAATTCAAAAAGCTCATCTATCTTTTTTGTTGGCTGGCTCTTGGGTGTAATAACATTAAAAGCTTGTTGGGTAGGTGCCGTTTTCTTAGATTGATCTTTGGCATCTTTTTGCAATAACTGAGCTAGGGTATTAAACAATACTTGCTCACTAATATCCATGATACGCGCGCACTCTTTAATGTATACTTCGCGTTTTATAGTATCTGGTATTTTAGAGATACTGACCACCATATCCCTGATGGTATCTGCTTTTTTAATAGGATCATTATCCGCTTCTTTGGCTAGTAAAGATGCCTTGAAGGAAATAAAATCTTTTGCATTTTCTACCAAATAGCTCTGCAATACATCTAGAGTATTGTTTTTTGCAAAACTGTCTGGATCCTCACCCTCTGGAAAGGTGCAAATCTTAACATTCATCCCTTGCTCTAGAATAAGATCAACTCCTCTTATAGAAGCTCTTAAACCAGCCGCATCTCCATCAAACAAGACAGTGATGTTTTGGGTGAGTCTATTAACTAATCGTATTTGCTCTGGTGTTAAAGCGGTACCTGAGGAGGAAACCACATTCGTAATACCACGCTGGGCAAACTGTATTACATCTGTATAGCCTTCAACTAAGTAACAGTTATCTTCTTTAGCAATGCTTTGCTTTGCATTATAAATACCATACAGCACCTTGCTCTTATGATATACATCACTCTCTGGAGAGTTTAAATACTTAGCGGCTTTTTTATCATTGGTTAATATTCTACCCCCAAAACCCAAGGTGCGACCACTCATGCTCAAAATAGGAAACATCACACGTCCCTTAAAGCGGTCAAACTGTTTTTCTTGCTTTACAATTGACAAACCTGTTTGCTCTAGAAACTCTAGCTTGTAGCCCTTTTTGATTGCTTGATCTGTAAAGGCAGACCAGCCATCTAGAGAGTATCCTAGTTTAAATTTCTCTATTGTCTGTTGTGTAAAACCACGTTCTTTAAAATAAGAAAGCCCAATGGCCTTACCAGGCTCTGTTTTTAATAAGTTGTTATGAAAATACCCTGTAGCATACTCATTAACCAAATAAAGGCTCTCACGAGCGTCCGCTTGTTGCTTTTGCTCATCTGTTTGTTCTATCTCTTCTATTTCTATACCATACTTTTTTGCAAGGTATTTAATAGCCTCTGGATAGGTAAAGTGCTCATGCTCCATTAAAAAAGTAACGGCATTACCGCCTTTCCCGCTGGAAAAATCTTTCCAGATTTGCTTGACTGGAGAGACCATAAAACTTGGGCTTCGCTCATCTGTGAAGGGGCTTAAGCCTTTAAAATTACTTCCAGATTTTTTGAGCTGAACGAAATCACCAATCACCTCCTCTACACGAGCAGTTTCAAATACAGTATCTATGGTGGAACGACTTATCATAAGTTATGGCAACGGTTTATAAAACTACATAAATGATACGTCAATATATAAAATGTACCTCACATTTACGTATAAAAAAAGCAAGGATTACTTCTTCCTATCTATAACGTAATTTACCATAAGGCTTAACGAATCTTTATATGGCGAGCTTGGGTAGGTGTCAAGAATACCTAATGCTTTTTGCTGGTAGTCTTTCATTTGCTGTACGGCATAATCAAGACCTCCATTTGTTTTTACAAATGCTATAACTTGCTTGACACGGTGTTTGTCTTTGTTGTGATTTTTCACTGAGTTGATGAGCCAACTTTTGTCTTTAGAGGAGGCGTTATTAATGGCGTAAATTAAAGGAAGCGTCATTTTTTGCTCTTTAATATCAATCCCCGTTGGCTTTCCAATAGCCTGGTCTGAATAATCAAACAAATCATCTTTTATCTGGAATGCAACACCAATTAACTCCCCAAAGTTTCGCATTGCCTCAACCTTATCTTCACTGGCATGCACAGATTTTGCTCCCATAGCACAACATGCCGCAATGAGTGTAGCAGTTTTTTGACGTATAATTTCAAAGTAAATTGCCTCTGTTATATCTAAGTTTCTTGCTTTTTCTATTTGAAGTAGTTCACCCTCGCTCATTTCACGCACTGCTACAGATATGATTTTCAATAAATCAAAATCGTCATTATCTATAGAAAGTAACAACCCTTTGGACAATAAAAAATCACCAACCAATACTGCAATTTTATTTTTCCAAAGTGCATTTACAGAAAAGAATCCTCTTCTTCTGTCACTATCATCAACCACATCATCATGCACAAGTGTTGCTGTGTGTATGAGCTCAATAACAGAAGCACCTCTGTAAGTTCTTTCATTTACCGCACCTTGATTGTTCATCTTAGCGATAAGAAAGACAAACATGGGCCGCATTTGCTTTCCCTTTCTATTAACAACGTAATGGGTAATTTTATTGAGCAGGGAAACCTTTGAGATCATGGAATTTGAAAATTTCTTTTCAAAGAGTTCCATCTCTTTTTCAATAGGTAATTTTATTTGAGCGACTGCTTTCATTGACACATCAAAAGTAGTGTAATTCTATAGATGTTAGGATTTCTAAAAAAAGATAGTATTATTTTAGACTTGCTTTATTTCTATATAATTTTTTGTCAATAGACTTTTTCATCTCATTACAATCTAAATCTATACCAATTAAGCTTTTTACTTTTTCTAGTTGACTGTCTGGATCTGCCAAAAGATCTGAATAATCTACAAATACAATTTCAACTCCAGGTTCCTTTTCTTGCCAGATTTTAACAATTTCTAATTGTCTAACATAGGCGTTATATAATTTAACAGGAAGCACATCTGGATCTTTACCAGTCATTACACGCTGAGATTTTATAACCTCATGAAGGTTTCTTTTCATAAACACTACTTTATAGCGGTATTTTGGATCTAGGTTCCCTAATAAGGGGGCTACAATTTTTACTGTCTTGTTTTGTGCTTTACCAAGCCATGAATTGTCTTTATGTATAGACATAACGGGCTCGTATTCATAATAACCTTTTGGGTTAGAGGTATCTGCTTTTCTTTTGTAATCAACGAGCATGTCTAAACCACCTCTATCCAACATTTGCATCATTAACGAAGTTCCAGATCTTGGCAGACCAGAGACTACTATTATTTGGTTCTCTTTGTATTTTCCTTGTTTTTGGTCTTTTAAAGTTACTAAATCAAGTAATTTTTCTTCCACATTCTCTATGGCTCTCTCTGCTCGGTGATACTCTTTAGGACGAAGGATTTTAGCCATCGAATAAGCAGTTTTAGAATTCTCTAAATCACCTAATTTTTCTAAAGATTTTCCTAGTATATAATGTGCCGCAGGAAAATACTTTACTAATTCAATACTAACAAATGCATGATCTGCAGCATCTGAATACTCTCCCAACTCATAATAAGCATCTGCCATACCCCTATGGAATTTTGCTTTATCAGGCTCAATTTCTATCGCCTTATCAAAAGAATCTCTAGCTTTAAGGGCGTCAGACAACAATAAATAAAGCTCACCTATTCTAAAATATATTTCAGCATTGGGTTTTGTTTTACTAGCTTTTTCCAGCACTTCAAGTGATAATTTGAACTGATTTTTTCCCTTATAAATGTCAGATTCTACAAAATAAATATTGTATCTAATGTCTGTTTTACATTGTTTAAATTCATTTAAATACTTTAAAGCATCATCATAATTTTTCATTCCAATACAGACCGTCATTAAATCTATGAGATATGGAGTAAAGTCCTCAACACCTTCTGTCTTCATGAGTTCTATTAGGATATCCTTCGCAGTTTGGTAATCTTTCTTTCCTAAATAAACTCTTGCTTTATTATGCTTTAAATCTAATTTAGTTTTAAAAATTGAAATAGCTATATCATCATCAGGCCTTTCTACATAACCTAATTCTACAAGCTGCTCCATGGTCTCATCATCTGAAAAAGCTTCATTGACATCTTCCTTTTCTAATAGACCAAAATCGCCTTGCTTGTCTTCCCAACTATCGATATATTTTGGCTTTGAAATTTTTTCAAAAATATCTAAAATGACTTTCCCATCCATATCCTTTCCTATAGGAAGATTAAAATGATGGAGTATCGTTGGCGCAACATCTATCAACCCAAGACCGAATATTTTTTCATTTTTTTTAATATTTGGACCACAAGCAACAAACATACCAAACTGTCTATGATCTAGTGCAGGGGCCGCAGCCACTTTTGGCATTTTTAAAATACGCCGGTTACCAGACTCAAACCCATGATCAGACATAACAATTACTGTTGTGTCATCATCTATAAGCTCTAGCTTTCTACCAAGCATCATATCCTGAAATCTATATGCACTATTAACAATATCATTATAAACCTCATATTTCTCTTGTGTAACACCTTTTAACTTTGGAGGATGAAACTTCATGAAACCATGACAGAAATGATCAATCATATCATAGTACACTGCCATAAAATCCCATTCCGTTTCACGTAACAAATTGGTGGCCGCATTGTGCAATGAAACATTTTGAGAAAGTATATTTGAAAAAGGAACTAATCCATTATTAATACCAGTTTGGTCAATCCTAGCAGCCTGAGGAATAAAAGGCAAGAAATGTTCTTTAGTAATCTCCCAGGGAAACATTCTCAAATCCTTGAGTTTATCAACATAGCTTTCTGGATGTATTGTTCCTGGTAATATTGGTTTAACTTTTGTTGGGTCTGAACCGACTCTTTGAAACTTATCTGAAACTACAACACCATTAATAGGTTCAGCAGGAAAACTAGGCCACCAACCAACTAAATTGCTTTTGTATCCTTGATTGTGTAAAATATTCCATACTGCCTTAGCTTTTCTAGAATGAGCAGTAACAGGTCTAAGTTTTTGTCCACTAGAATCAAGCTCAATGAAACCCATTACCCCATGTTTGTCTGGTGTTTTACCTGTGGCTACTGTACTCCATAGCATTGGACTAAATGGAGGATTCATAGTGCTCATGTTACCATAAACACCATTTTTTATCATTTTTTGAAGAGAAGGCATTTGTCCTTTTGCTATTAGAGGCCATATAATTTTCCAATCTGCCGCGTCCCAACCAATTAATAATACTTTATTTTTCTTCATTATGCTTTGTTAAATTCTTATCAACCTTAATCTTTCTCCAAGCAGTAAATGCTAGATCTCCATATGCTAAATGACCTAGAGAACTCGAAACAGGCATCTTTGAAAAGTCAACTTTTTTAAGGTGTTTCTTCATGAATTTTTATTTAAAGTTTAATTTTTATATATTTGGTTAAACTATTGATGTAAATCAACAAAAGAATATTAATAAAACCTAAAAATTATGAAAGAAATTACAAAAAACAATTTTGGTAAAAAACTTGCCAGATATGGTGCGCTTACATTGGCAATAGCTGGTGTTGCTGACGCAACAGGACAAGTTAACTACACAGATGTTGAGCCTGATTTTGTTGGTGGAATGGGAGATGATTTCGCTATCGATTTTGATGGTGATGGAAATGATGACATTACTATTTTACAATCTAATAATGGTAACTATGAGTTAGTGCAAGCTAACGGCTCTGTAGGGAGTGCTGGAATTGCTCGTTTTGACGCAGGGAACAACTATACATATGCCTCAAACATAATAGAAGGTGACACAATTGACGGTAATTTAACTTTTGCTTCATTTGGTTCAGCTTGCGCAGGACCTGGATACTCTGGTAGCCAATTTTGTGGTACTGGTGAAGGTTTTGTTGGTGTTGAATTTTCAGCTGGTGGAAACACACATTACGGATGGGTTCGTATAGACGTTGCAGATGCTTCAAACTTTATAGTTATGGATTATGCCTTTGAAGCTACTCCTAACAACGCTATTGAAGCAGGTGACAGCACATTAGGTAGTGCTAATCAAGCTTTTTCAGGCTTCACTCACTTTGTTGCAGATGGTCAATTAAATTTAAAAGCAAACACTGCTATGAGTAGCGTTGCAATTTTTGACATTACAGGAAAACAAGTGATTTCTCAAAAGGTAACAAACACAAATGCACAAGTAAATCTTGCTGGTATTAACACCGGAGTTTACATAGCAACTGTTACTATTGAAGGTTCTAAAAAGACTTTCAAGTTTGTAAAGTAATCTAAGAAATTAGAATTTATAAAAAAGAGCGCTAGAAATAGCGCTCTTTTTTTATTGTTTATTAGCTAACTGCCCACAAGCAGCATCTATATCCTTACCCCTGCTTCTTCTTACAGTAATTGGGATTCTTGCTTTTTCTAACATCGTAATATAAAGATCTAGCGCTTTGTTATCTGCCTGTT
>Ga0206131_10005741_pt1 | contig 12933 bp, 5 predicted proteins | sample Helgoland_Spring_FD_148636 | JGI IMG/M metagenome (GOLD analysis project Ga0206131, IMG submission 148636) | Pelagic subsurface seawater microbial communities from Kabeltonne, Helgoland, North Sea - Helgoland_Spring_Bloom_20160517_1 | ecosystem: Environmental > Aquatic > Marine > Epipelagic ...
CGAACGATGGTTGAGAATCAACTCAGAATCGGGTTAGACGTGGTGTGTTATCAGAGAGGTACGCGCGAGAGAGATTTGGTTTTTGAATTCTCTTTTCTGTTTCTTCTCGCGGTCTTCTTCTTCTCGTCGCGACGTCTCGTTCGCGGCGCTGACCTTTTCGTCTTCTTCTCTCTTTACGGCTTTGGGGTGACGCGTGTGGTCTTCTTTCTCCGCGTGCGATTATGCAGGTATATTTGACGCGAACACGCACTTTACGGAACCGAAGCAACCACAAACGAATAAGAGTAGTACGAGTGGTGGTAATAACGCGTTGAACGTACCAAAGATGCTTCGGAAGTGCGCGAAATCGAAACGATTGCTCGACGCGATGGAAAACGGCGTGTTCGATGCGCTGGAGCGAGGGTACTTGCGAACGGTGGCGTTGGTTATTTCTCACCCGGACGATCCGAAGACGTTGTTGGAGGAGTATTTGTTCACCGTAGAGTACGACGAGGCGAAGCGAGCGAGGGTGTTGACGAGCGGCGGCGGCGCGAAAGACAAAGAAAGGGTTTTGTCGGCGGATGCGGCGACGGGGAAGAAAAGAGACGAGGAGAGACTGACGGATCCGAAAAGGATTCGAAAAAACGCGATCGCGACGACCCGAACGCTTTTGTCGCTGGTGAGAACGCTCGACGCGTTGCCGGATGGAAGCGCGGCGAATTTGAACTTGACGTACACTGAGGAAACGCCGGCGACGTACGAACCTCCATTTTTTGAAGCCGCGGACGACGCCGCCGTGGACGATGAGGATGGCGACGGTTTGTCGATGAAGGAGGAGTATCACGACGGGTCCAAGACGTGGAAGAGAGATCCGTTTACGATGGAGCTCGGAAAAATTGAAACGCTCTATCACGCAATGAAGGTGAAAGCGTCGAGCGCGTTGGATCCGTTGTTGGACGAGGAAGAAGAAGAAGAAGAAGAAGAAGAAGAAGAAGAAGTTGTGATTGAGGAGCAGATTGGAGTGGTTCAGAAACCAACGGTATTGACGGTTGAGAAAGAAAAACCGAGAAGACAATCGACGCGCTATCCAGATCGAGACGCGATGAGAATCCACGGAGGCGTCGATCCCAACGCAAACGTTGTTCCGGAAACGCAGTTAGTTGGCGCTTTAACGATGGTTCATCCACCACCGGTAGAAAAGAAGAAACGTGGAAGACCACCAAAAAGAGCCAGACCAGCGGAACCGGTACAAAGGAAAAAGCGCGGCCGACCGGCAAAGGTTTCGGAGGATCTTTCGCAGCCTCCGAAGCAGAAAAAGGCAAAAGTTGTCGCGAAGAAGGAAAAAGAGAAGAAGAAAAGAAAAGTAGCCACCGTCGCTACGGTCACCGATGACTCCGCGTTAGCGTCGCTCAAAGAGTTCATCGAAACCATGGGCGGCCACCTACCGGCGAACTGGTCCGCGAAAGTCGCGAGTCGCGAGAGGACGGATAAAGGACGGATATCGCTTCACACGGACGTCACCTATATCGACCCGAACGGGAAGAGATACAGATCTAAACTCGAAGTCGCGAGGTGTTTAAATTTACTCGTCCAGTGATTATTGGACGATGATGATGATGATGATGATGGTGATGATGATCAAAGTGATTTTTGAACAACAACAACAACAACAACAACATTCAGAGAGATGCGAAGGTTTTATAGTGGCTTTTAAAAACATACACTCATACTAAGGTTGTAAAAACAGAATTTAGCGAAAGAGAAAGACGCGCGCTTTAAATATATATTACCGGTACCAGTACCTGTTTCCTAGGTGTACATATAATTACAAATACTTTACAAACGCCGGGACACCTTCGCTAATTCTTCGCAAAGACATGACCGCTAAGAGCAAAATGTCCGCCTTGGATTCACTTTCCTTCTTCTGACCTAAAATGCGTATGCCGTCGTCGGTTGTCAACACATCGCCTTGGAATCGTTCGTCCATACCGGTGACGAGCATATCTTTTACTTCTCCGGGTAAATCGATGATACAATCGATGTACCCGCTTCTATTCTTTACGCTCGAGCTCACCGCGATGACTTCTTTAATACCTAATTCAGACGCTGCGTAAGCAATTTCGCGTTCGAGCAAAGCGCACGAGGTGAAACTGTCCGTCACTTCGCCGAAATGTTTTAACAAACAGTGCGAAGCGACGGAAAATTCACGCGCGGTTTTTGCTTTGAACACGATATTTTCAGCCGTTCTCCTGGCGGTATCCGTGGCGATGTAAGCTGGCGAGATGGACAAGTCTTCCGTCGATTCGCGAACTTCAGTCGTAACCAGCATCGCGTCGTCTTCAATATCAGGATTCTTGTCATCTGGGACGAGCGTTTTGTGAATGATTTTCACTTCCCCTGGAAGGCATGCTTTCAAGCGCATCATTTCAACGCGTTGTAACTGCGAATAGAGCAACTCGAGGTACAAATCTGCACCAACCGAATCGACTTCGCCGGATTGTTTCTCGCCGAAGAGAGTACCGACGCCTCGAATGGACATGTCTCTTTCCGCCAACTTGAAACCTTCGCCTAATCCACACGACTCTTCCAACGCTAACAAGCGTTCCTTCGCTTTTTCGTTCAATGATTCTGGATCTAGCCCGTAAAACATCCACGCGTGCGCTTGACGATCGGCGCGACCGACGCGACCACGCAACTGATACAACGACGCTAAGCCGAACGATTGCACTTCTTCGATGATAATCGTGTTGCAATTCGGAATATCTAAACCAGACTCAACAATCGTCGTGCACAATAAGACATCCGCCTCGCCGTTGGAGAATTCATCCATGACCGCATCCAAAGTATCGCCGTCCATTTGTCCGTGCGCTTCAATCACGCGTAAGTTTGGCAAAATGTCGAACAACCTTTTCCGCGAATCGCCCATCATCATGATTCTGGGAACGATGTAATAAATTTGCCCGCCTCGATTGATTTCGTACTCAATAGCCTCGCGAATTTTGTCTTCGTCCATTGGCAATAAGTTTGTTCGAATCGGTCGACGTTCTGGTGGCGGCGTTTGAACTAAACTCGCGTCCCGAAAACCAGAGATGGCCATATGCAACGTTCGCGGAATAGGGGTCGCCGATAAAGTTAAAACGTCCACGGTAGCTTTCAACGCGGAAATTTGGTCTTTGTGCCTCACCCCGAACCTTTGCTCTTCGTCAATGATCAACAGATCCAAGTTGTCGTAGACTTCCGTCGATAAGTTCAACAAACCGTGCGTACCGACGATGATTTGTGCTCTTCCTGAGTCCTTTTGGCTAAACTTCTCTAAAATTTCTTTTTGATCTTTTGTCTTGACGTGCCTCGTGAGAAGATTGACTTCTACACCCAAGTGTCGAAATCGCGCAGCGACGTTCGCGGCGTGCTGTTTCGCCAGAACCGTCGTTGGCGCGAGAATAAACGAATTCTTGCCGGAAAAGCACGCTCGAGATATGGCTCTGAAAGCGACTTCTGTCTTACCAAAACCGACATCGCCGACGATGATTCTATCCATGGGCGTGTCTCGAGTCATGTCCTCGTTGATATCCTCGATAGCCATCTTTTGGTCGGGAGTGAGCTCAAAACGAAACCCTTCAGCAAATTTTGCCTCTTCATCCGGTTTCGATATTCTATACGGTGCTCGGACGCACTGTAATCGTTGTAAATACACGCACATTTGGTGCACGACTAAATCGCGAATCTGTTTTTGCATCTGCGCTTCTTTCGCTTCCCACGACCCGAGTTTATCGTACAGCTTTGAAAGTCTCGGCGGTTTTACTTGCGCGCCGGGACTGGCGTATCTATACAATTGCATGGACGCTTTCTTCGGTTCAATTTTTGCGGTATCATCCGCGAACTGAATGAACAAGAACACTTTCCTCGTGCCTTCGTTTCTTCCGGTCTCCTCGTCTTCGTGGTTGATCGAACGCATACCTAAAAACTTCCCAATGCCGTATTTTCGGTGGACGACGTATTCACCGATAACCAACTTGAACGGATCAATAGAATTGTTCGCTAATCCGTGGGTGCTGTCGTTGTAGCCTTCCAAAACACGGTTGTTCATTTCCAACGCGTAGCCGATTCCATCGAGCGCCTCTCGCACATCCAGTTCGCTCATCATCTCAGCTAATCCGCCTTCGTCCTCTGACGACGACGATGATGCTCCTAACCGCGTCTTCTCGACGTCAACTATGCTTGCTGCCATGGTCGTCATAGCGCCCAGCTTCGCCGCGTCTTCGCCTTCGTTGAACGACCGTTTCACCGCTCTCATGCCTCTTTGCCTTCTCTCCGTGAATAATCGACGCAAACGGTCGCTCGCTTTCTCCTCGTTTGTTTTGCTGCTATCACTATTGCTGCTGCTGCTGCTGCTATTACTATTATCTTCCTCCATTTTATTCTCCTCGAACATCCTCGCCAACTTCGTCTCTGGATCCGAGGACGCTTTCAGCCGTTCCAACTTTAACCGCTCTCTCAACGTCTTGAACGCCTTTTCAAAATCCGCCACGAATTCCATTTCGTTTTGCTTTTCTCTCGCCTCTCGCGACGGATTATATTTCGGCGCGATGATGTGCGAAGACGACGACGACGAAAAAGACGATGAAGACATCATCGCGGTCACCGACGAACCGTCATTTTTGGCGTTCCCGTTGACTGCTGTAGAACCTCTTTTCACCGCGCTGCTCTTCTTTTTCACTCCTTTTTTCGAAGAAGACGACGAAGACGCGGTCGCGTCGGAGATCCCGCCACCTCTTCTCACGACGCGCCTGCGCACTTTCGCGTGTTGCACTCCCGCCGGAGGCGAAGTCGCGGCCGTCGTCGCGGTTGTCATATCTTCTTCTCCGTCGTCGTCTGAATCGTCGTCTTCTCTTTCGTCGCTCTCGTTCTTCTTCTCTCGACTACTACTACTACTGGTAGTATCACTCTCCTCATCCCCTACAGTCACTTCTTTCTCTTTTGCCAACATCATCTTCTTCGTCGTCGCGAGGCTTTTCCTCTCCCTCTCCAACGCCACCACCAACCGGTCCACGAGCTCTTGTTTCTTCCCAGTTTTCTTCAACTTCCGCTTCTCCAGTTCGCTCTTTAAGTCCGGGACTTTTAGTTTCGAGAGCACGAGTTGCATCTGTTGTTCGCTTTCTTCTTCGTCATCGTCGTCGTCATCTTCTCCTTTTCCTTTTCCATCTGGGCCATGCAAACGACGCTCGAACGAGGCGTCGATTGAATCCGTCTGTTGCATCGCTTGAATGTTCCAACGTGTCTTTTCAGCGCGCGATGAGACTCCTCCCCTTTTCCTCCCGCGCACAAAAGGCGAAGAATATCTTCGAGGGGTGTGAAAAGAAGCCGTTGCGGTGTTCGGCGCGGTGAAAGTGGCGAATTGTGGTGTCCTCGCGCTCATTTTGTGTATTCAATGCGTGCAAATTTAATGACGAAGCCGCCACAAAAGTTTTCCCCGGGAGTAGGGAAAAGAGAAAAAGGTACCACGTTTACGATGCAAAACGTCTCTGCCTGCGTTCGATCCTCCGCGCATTCGTACGTCGTTGAAAGGAGGAGGAAGTATGGTTCTTGTGGTTCACGCGCTGGCGTCGTGGTCAGAGCGAGGAAAGGTTTACTCGCGGAAAAGTTCGAGAAGGAGGAGGAAAAGGACACGAACGGGGAAGCCGTCGGCGAGGACGATGCGTCGGGGGATGCGGTGCGACTGTGCGCCTGCAACAGCAACGAGACGTACGAAAACTGCTGCAAACGCGTGCACGAGAACGGGATAACGCGAGAGACGACGCCAGAAATGATCGTTCGCGCGAGATTTACGAGCTATAAGGAAAATAAACCGGAGTTTATCGTCGAGAGCACGCACGAGGATTCGCCAGATTTTACCAAGAGAGACGAGACGGATGCGGAAAACGCGCGGAGGACGCTCGAGTCAGACGCGAAGGCGACGGCGAAGAAGATTCGGTTTTTGAGCTTGAAAATCATGAAGAAAGGGAGTAATGGCGAAAATGAGAGTGGTGGTGAAGAGGCGTTTGTTTCGTACGAGTGCGCGTTCGACGCGGGAGAGAAGAGGGCGAAGAAATCGAGGGCCAAGGCGAAAACGCTCGCCGAGCGAGCGAGGTATCGAAAGGATAAAGATGGGAAGTGGAAGTACGTGGACGCGTTGCAATTGAACGATAACGTTCTTTCTGCGGATGGTTTTGACGATGGAGGGCACAATCGGGGGAAGAGTAATTGGGGGAACGGTAATTTAGGCAAAATCTTTTAGCGGGAGGAGGCAAGATTTTCTGACGTTTCTTGCCCTCGCTCGAGGGAGCGCGCGGGCGTTTTTGTAATCTAATATCAATCTACGATTTCGTAATCTTTCGAACGAATGACGAAGGCGTCGATCGTTGTGCCTATCATCGCTGTTACCGGCGTTGATGGCGGTGCTGCCAGCGGCGACGACAACGGCGACGACGACTCGTGTCTTTTCATTCCTCCCGTTGTCGTCATTTCTGCTCGCCTCGTCAAGCACGCTTTGCGCATTTGCGGGTTCAAGCACGTCTTGCATTTGCCGCATTTTTGACTCGAACGTATGATTGGGAAGGTGAATTTCTTCTTTGCTCTTTTTTGCTCGCTGTTGTTTCCATCGCCGTCCTTCTCGCTCTTCTTCGTTTTCTTTGCGCTCGCCCGGTTATTGTTCTTCTGTTGTTCTTTCTCGACAGATTTACGTTTCAAGTACGAACGAAAGATATCGTTATTGAAAGGCGTTTCCGGCGGCGTCGGTTCTCGATTGATGGCGATTGATATCGTCTCCGCCGGACGTTTTTTCTTTGGTCTGCCGAGTTTTGGCGCTTTACTCGCCATCGCGGCTGCACTTTTTTCTGGGTGCAGCAAAGGACTCGGAAAGTCAAATTCAGTGAACTCTTGCCCGGTCGAAGCGACTGGAACGACAGGACATATCCATTTTGGCAACTCGCGCGGATATCCAGTACGGCGCTCCCATGCCCGAACGCACAAGACTTGGTGATTAAACAAACGCGTGACTTCCGTCCTCGTCATCCCTCGCGTGACCGAACCGATGGACGCGCCGAGTAGAGTGACTATTTTCGGCGACGTTTTGAGAGTTTCAATGTCGACACTCACAGGTTTTGCCGCCGAGCGAAGGTCGAGAAAGACTTCATTCACTTGAAAGTACGTGCCGTGCAGCGGGAAGCTGCGTTTACAGGCGCACAAGGCGGTGACGAAGAAGACGCATTTTATTGAAGAAGGCTCAGAGGGAGGAGAAAGATGAGAAGGAGCAGGAGGAGGAGGAGGAGTGGTAATGATGATATCCTCTTCATCATTCTCTTTGCTGATGTTCGTCTTTGCATCTTCCATGACGATATCGTCGTCGTTGTCGTCGTTATCGTGGTTATTTTGTTCGTGCTCCTCTTCGGACGACGTTGATATTTTATAGACGCGTTCAAAATCGCTCGCCTCTCTCGGAGCTGCGATGACGCAATACCGCCGCGTTGCGTCGCATTCGCCGATTATAGACGTTGGATGTGGCGAGAGCGAATGCAAAAGTTCCGCCGGAACGCATTCATCTGGCACTCGCCACCCTTGTACCTCTGAACGAAACTGCGCTTTTGTGAACGAGGATAAATCCGCGAGTTGATTGTGTCGATTAGGGGTTAAAAACGCCTCCTCCTCCTCCTCGGCGGTTGTCGTCTTGGCGGCAGTTGCTGCATTGAACTTTGCGAACCGAGGATCCTCGACTTCCCTCAAAACTTCGTCTTCGGCTTCGCTTTCAAACGCCGCATCATCTTTCAGCGCTCTCTCGTCGACTTCAGCAACCGCTTCCATCGCCTTTGTTTTCGCCTCGGCTAAAATGCCAAACGCGGCGGACGCTCTCTCGAGATCGTTTCGATTTTTGTCCGGGTGGCAGATTTTTGACAACGATTTAAATCGCCGCATGATCATCGCTGCCACGGCGCTTTTGTTTTCTTCGACATTGTCGTCGTCGGAATCATCCTCCGAGGAAAGGAGTAAAAGAACGCGCATGGCCTTCTTGCCGGCGGGTTTACCTAAATCTGTCCAGATCTTCCCGGCGGCGACGATTGAATCCATCGTTTCCGCGACGTTGTTTGCGAACGCGTCGTTTTGTAGAGAGAAAGGAGCAAGGGGCGCAGTATGTGATGGTTCTACATGCAGAGGAGACGCATCTTCTACCGATGCTGCTGTTGCTTCGGAAAAATCCTTCTCATTTTGCTGCTGGTGCTTCTGCGCTTTTGCACGCTCAACGAATTCTTCAACTGTGAGAACATCCGCCGCAAGATTATCAGACGATTCCGTAGGGCTGTTGAATCCATCTAGACTAGACGGTGATTCTATGCTCGAATTCGATGGAAACCGTTTTCCAATGACGTTGTTATTCGTCGCCGTTGGCGTCAACGGCATCTTCGGCGACGAACCCTCCGACGGCGACGCCAAGCCGATATCTTCGATATCTTCGATCGGTTGCGTTCTCGTTTGTTCCTTCGTAAGATCAATCGTTACTACTTCTTTCGGCGGCGTTGGAGGTTCTGCGTTGTTGACGTTCGGTGCAGGCGTGTATACTCCGACGTTGTTCATGTTATTATTCCTTCGTTTACCACCACACTTGGCGTATTCGCAGTCGGAGTTCATTGGACAACTCGCGCAATTCGGATCGCGCTTCGCGCAAAACACCTTCCCAAGCGTAATCATGTGATAATGCAGCTCGTACAACATCGTCACGTCGAACGTGTTCAATCTTTCGCTCAAAAATTCGTACACTGATTCTTCTGGGGCGTACTGCTCGAGAAGTTCGAGCTTGAAATCGTGTTCGAGCGGAACCCATCCTAGGCGCGCCATGATTCGTCCGACGTTGACGTCTACAGGGAAGTCTCTATTTTCCAACGAGAGTAAGTTTACGCACGCCGAAGTCTTTGCGCCCATGCCTTCTATCTCGTTGAGATACGCGTTTGCTTCTTCTGTGGAGGCTTCACGAAGGAATTCGAGCGACAAAACGCCGCGTTCGTCGAGCACACGCCGAAGAATTTTCTTGATTCTATGCGCGAGCATGGAGTGCATGCCGCGACATCGAATGCACTCGATGATATCGTCGATTGAGGCTTCGTGCAAAACGCGGTGCCAATCTACGCAGTCGCGCACTATAATTTCATTCTCGGTAGGATCGTTGTCGCAAATGAAGTCTTGACGATCTCGAGCAGCTTGCGCGAGCGCTTTCAATTTATCTGTCTTTGCTCGTCGCTCGCGTCGGTTCAATTCTGCCCTCGAGGCTGCTTGTTGCTTCGACGCTTCTCTCTCTTCTCTCAGTTTTGCTTTGTTTTCGCGCATTTTCTTTTCTTTTGCTTTCTGCTCTTCGTCTTCTTTGCGCAAAATTTCCGCTTCCCGGACGATTTCGTCGATATCGTCGTTCAACATCTCCTGCGGCTTATCGCACCCGTTGTGTCTTTTATCGAAACTTCGAGAGCAGGTCCAGTTCAAGTAATCCGCTGCTTCTACGTTCTCCGACGTCGTCTTGTGAGTAAGTAATGAATCTGCTAACGCTTTTGGTATCCGTCGCCACTTACCGCAATCCTCGTTCGAACATTCGATCCACGCCTCTTTCTCGCTAAATCTGCGCTTCGTCAACGGCGTTTTCGAAAAATCGTTCCACATTTGTCGCTCGCTGTAATACAGTTGCTCTAACGGAGACATGACAGGTAACTCGACAATAACTGAAGACTCGTGAAGGTCTGTATTTTCATCAAGTGATGTCCTATCGAGCTCAAACGAGGACGAGTCGATCTTCGGAACACCGCGACAAAGGAAGAAGGAAGGTTGCTCGATGTCATCTTTATCGTCAATCTGCATGCGCTCAATCACTTCCGCCACGGCTGCTGCTCCCATTTCAGTTTCTATATCTAAAGCATCTCGCATTTCTACATCCTCCTCCTGAGCAATATTATCTCTCCCGGTTTCTCTCGAAACAATGCGATCAATTGCATTTCGTACAACCTCGCTCGCCGCTTGCGCGCATTCCTTCTCGTACCTCTCCCTGTCTTTTTCAACTACCGAATTGATGACATTTTTCACCAAATCCTTCACTCTTACCGCTCTCTCGACGCGTTCTAAATGCTTGCTTTGCGTTTCCTCCGTCACTGGAAACTTGGCCATCAAATTTAACATCGCTGTTGATGATAAAACGTCCGTCACGTTTTGCGTTAAATTCGCGCCGATGACCGAATCGAGGACTGAACCGCCCCAGGAGACGTCCAAAGGTCTATGACCGAGAGTTTTACGCGATTTACGAAGAAACTCGCCGATTTTATCGCGCCACATCCGTTTCTCATCGTGACCAAACTTTTGAATGGCGAGTTGTCGCCCTTTCCAGATTTTCGGGATGACGTTTTTCTTCTTCGATTGCTGCTGCGCAAGAGGAGGCGGCGGAGCTCGCTTTCGCTGCACGTCGCGAAAGAAGATATCTTCCGAGTCCGATTCGCTGCTACTAGTGCTACTATCGGAGGAGAAATAATCGTCGTACGATTCGCGCGGTCGTGATTCTATCTCTGGATTCGGATGTCGCCATCTTTGCTGAGCATCTTGAGAACCGTTTTCGAAGGCGTTTCCGGATCGGAACCAGCCGCGTTCGCCCGGCGTTCGCGGACCGCTTCGCTTGGATTTCGCCAACCACGTGACTTTTGGTTTCACGACGACGGCAACCGCAGCAGTAGGGAAAGATGGCGAAAGCGACGTTCTCTTAGCGTAGCTTTCAAACGTGCTCGCATCCCAAATTAAATCTGAGGCATTCGTGGCGAGTTCTGTTCTTGGAAACGGTGTGATGCGATGGACGAGAGCTTCGCTCGACTCGACGACGCGTTCGATGGCTTCTTTAACGAGCGTACGAACGATGCACCTTTCGTGATCGTCGTCGTCATCTTCATCTTCGCATGGAAGAGTAACTTCTACTTGTTTTTGTTGTTGCACTCGACCACGACGCAAATTTGTGGCGCCCGTAAGAAACCACTCGTCTCGTACTTTCGTGTCCGAAACGAGATTTTGTACGCGACGTTTCGCATCGGCGAACAAGTTCTGATACATTTTTATAGTCCCGTGCGCGGGTACGACGGACACATCCAGAGATCTCAAAAAGTCTCTGTAAATGTCTTTTTGTGCACTGATGGCTTTGGGCATGTGCATGGTACTTATCGCGTCGATGTGATCCATAATGTGTTCCTGTTTCCTCGCGTTTATATTTTGACACGTCTCGCGAAGGTTCAGCAAATTCGAGCCTACCCAATCGTGAATGGTGTCGAGGACATCCGTGAACGAGTAAGAAGGAGACGATACGGCCTCCGCTTGCATTTGAACACCTTCTTCTTCTTCTTCTTCTTCCTTTTCCTCGTTTGTATCTTTCTTCAAAAAGCGTATGGGATGCGTTCTCGCTTTCGGTTTTCGAAAATCCATCACCGCGGCCAACCGTCTCGGGAGGACGATCGTTTTCGGCACAAAGTTACGCCTCTTCTCCTCCTTCCTTTTCTTTCTCTCCAACTCTTTCAGCCGTCTCTTCTTCTCCTTCCTCGATTTCTTCGTTTCGTAATACTGCGACAAATCGTAAAACTCTTTGGTAATCCTCACTTCCTCCTCGTCCTCGATGCCTTCGAATCCCCATCGAGCGACGTTAATCCCTTCGACTAACCTCGTCAACCGCTTAAACCTCGATTCCGTTTTAATTCGCTTATAATCTTTGCTAATGATGGACTCCAAAATCACCGCCGGTCTCCTGTGACCATCGTTCGACCGTTTCTCCGTAAACCTCGTCACCGGTACTGGATACAATTTCAACCACTCGGCTTCGCGAAACTCCATCTCTTTCGCCTTCTGCGCGGTGATCGGCAACAGATCCTCGCCTCGATTGCGCAACCCCGGTCGGTAGGCGTTCGCGCTCGCTTCGGATTGTCTTCGTAACCGAGCTTGATGTTGCTGAGATTTCGTGAGGTGCTTTTCGTACGCGATGAACACGTCCGAGTGATTCTCATCATCGTTCGTGTTAGTAGTATTCACGTCTGAATCGTCGTCCTTCTTTTCAGCCTCTTTGCCTTTGTCTTCTTCTTCTTCTTCCTTCGTTGTTACCTTTTGCTCCCGCTGATGCTTTTTGTCCTTCTCCTCCTCACTGAGTAGGAGTTTACGAATACCATCAAACCCGCCGCGCTGCTCAAAAATTCTCGGTTTCCCTCCAAAAATAGGAACGTTAATGTCGTCTCGTTCCTTCTCCTTCTTCTCATTCTCCTCCTCCTCCTTTCGACGACGACGACGGTCCCGCAAAGATGACAATAAACCTCCTTTTTTCTGTCCCATCTTCTTTAACTGTATTTTTGTCTTCGATGATGATGATGATGATGATGATGATGATGATTCCTGTCGTCTCGCGCGCGTGTCGCGCAGCGAAAAACGTCCCACGACGAGAACACCATCGCGACCGTAACCACCACCACAACCCTTAGTATTCGTAGTATTCGTCGTCCTCGTCTTTAACTTTCTTTTCTTCTTCATTTTTATGGTAAAGCTTATGTGTGATGTTAAATGTGCGCTTTTTTTTATCCAGAGTTTTTAGATATTTTTTTTCCTTGCAAACGAGCTCCTCGAAAAGAAGCAAATTAACCTCCTGAGAAAAGGAAGCAGATATACTACTATAAATGAGCAATACGACGACGACTTTGATGAAAACGAATACAGTGCTTTTTTGCAAGAGGACGACGACGACGACGACTGGAGGAGGAGGAAAAGGAGGAAAAGGAAGAGGTGGAGTGGTATTGCCGTCGTCTCGGGAGAGAAGAAGAACATTACGAACGAGACGCAGAAAAAGGACGGCTGCATTTACGAAAGCAGCAAAAGCTGATGATGTCGATGATGATGGTAACAATAAAAGTAATAAAATAGGCCCAACTGCGGCAGAAC
>Ga0206131_10005742_pt1 | contig 12933 bp, 12 predicted proteins | sample Helgoland_Spring_FD_148636 | JGI IMG/M metagenome (GOLD analysis project Ga0206131, IMG submission 148636) | Pelagic subsurface seawater microbial communities from Kabeltonne, Helgoland, North Sea - Helgoland_Spring_Bloom_20160517_1 | ecosystem: Environmental > Aquatic > Marine > Epipelagic ...
TTGACCGTTTAATCGTGTTTATGGAGACGCGTTCGAGTGTTCTGAGCGTGGTGGGTATGTTGTTGGCGTGGTTTATACTGAGTCGTCTACCGGAACGACAACAGGCGACGTTGATTCAAGCGCCCTTGTACTGCGTCTGCGTGTTGACGCTGGTGGCGATCACGTCCAGTTGGACACACCGTGCGTGTGGTCTGGCGTTGGCATGCTCGTCGTTGTACCAGCATCGTTGCCAATGGGAATTTGAGTCGTACGAGACCATGGAACGGAAAGTGTCGGATTACTTTCGTTTGAAGATCGCCGATGCGTATTTGATCTTTCTGTTGGAGTGGTCGTCGTCCTCGCTTCACTGGGCGTCCCTGGGCGTCGTCGCGGCGCTGTCGTGTGCGTTTCAACTCTATGCGTACAGCGAGGTAGCGACTGACCCGACGTCGTCGAACCTCTCCGACTTTTACCACAATATCCACCGCTTACCGTCGGGGTACCCAATTCCGTTGAATTTTATGACGTCGCGCGAGCATTGCAAAGTGGCGAAACGGGTATTTAAACCGCATTTTATTTAATCTATATCCCTATGGGTAATTACTATTCTACTGAGTTTACAATATACGGTCGGTCCACCGCGACAAATAAGTACGTGACGATCGAAGAGAGTGTCGAGGGCAATCCCATGTCCCGTTTTAAACACGAAGCGTATGCGTTCGCACTGAATAAAAAACACCAAGAGATGAAAGCATTGTACCTCTATTGTGGGTATAATCGTATGTGCAAGGTTTCCATGGAGATCGAGCAGGAGGTACCGTACTGTACTATTGCGTTTTCGACGGCGGACGCGGGTCTGGAATGGGACGGCTGCCAAGAGCAAATACCGAAAGTGCACGTCGACCTAGCGTGGTTGGAACGAACGTTTGCGTCCCATTATGTGGAGATGCAGTGTAGCGATGTGTTCCAGCGGCGATACCAGAATTACAAGATGGATATGAAGAAGTAAGCGAGCAAGTAAACGAGAAAGAGATTTAGAATATAGCGAAGTGGGGGAAAATGATATAGAATACGAACAATTTAGAGTAAGTGATCTAAAGAAGTAAGATCGTTCTCTATAAAATGATACGAGCGGACCTGTTGTGACGATGGAGCTGTGGGTACCACAGGATGTCGAGAAGTCCCATGTTGAAACGGTACTGCAGGAGTGGTTGGATGCGACGTCCAAGCACGCGTACCAGAATATCATTCAAGATCGTTTTAATTCATTGTATCCACGTTTTGGGGTGACGACCACCTTGTACATAATCACCGTCACCCCAGACCGTCGTGCGAGCGTCGTCGATGGCGAACCAGACTTGGAGACTACTGAGCCGGCGTTGTGTGCGATCTGTCACGAGACGGACCGTGTGATGCGCGACACATTGCGGTGTGGACACTCCTTCCACCTGTCCTGCATCGGTCGGTGGTTACAACGGCGCAATACGTGTCCATTATGTAGATGTATAGTGTGAAGTACGGTTAGTAAGTATGTAGACGTATAGTGTAAAGCATGGTTAATCTAGTTTAGTGTATCCACCTCCGCATATTTTACATCACCGCCTCTACGCTTCTTACGCTCTATATTGTCTGCGTCCGCAATCTTCCTACACACCCTACATTGTTTTTTCCGTTTACAGTTTAAGCATTGAAAGTTTGATTCCATATACCCTATAATCTTATTGAGTTCCTCCACGCTTAATGCAAATGCTTGACCATGCAAATAATGGTAGTATGGGATGTACGGTAAGAGTGTGTTGATTGCTTCCTGTTTTTCCACAGACTCTTGAGGATAATGGTGTGTTTCGTATGGTATTGGGTGATCAAGTGAATTTGTACGAATTTCGTTTGCCATACGTCGTCGATAATAGTTACCCCGTCCAGGCTCGAAACAATGTGGAAAGTGATGCGAGTATTTTTCTCCCTCGTAGTCTTGACCGTACAAATCATTGGCTAGAGTCTTTTCTAAATTTTCTGGGTCTTTCGACAGCTCTTTCATAAACTGACATACAAACATCGCACAATCGTTGGCGCGGTCGTAGTATTGATCCGAGTTGTAGTATTGACCCGAGTAATTATATTCCTGTTGAACATCGTTGTACACTATCAAGTGCTCGTTTCTCCGGACATTGCCATCGGCATTCTCAAAATCGTTTTTAACTTCTACCAACCAACCCAATGCCTCCCTACACTCTGGTCGTTGTGTCTCAATAACATACTCGCCAAACGTGTGAAGAAACTTAATCGGCACATGATAATGTAAACTATCATAATAGTACACTTTCTTCTGCCGTATATCGATCATAAAACACGTGAAATGGTTTGGTAGTGTCACTGGTATAAAGAGATAGCGGACATATGCATAGTCCAGGTCGCGCGTCTTCCATATATGATAATACCAATATGCACTACTCTCTGCATTTTCATACCCATTGTAAAATTCGGTGTCGTAAAAATAGACATTAATTCCGTGCTTAAACATGTCGCACCGGGAATTTTCCCGTTCTTGTAGCATTAATAAGTAGTAATTGATGACTTCGGCGTTCACAGAATATCCTGGTGTAAGTAGCTCATAGAATAGTTTTTTCTCCAATCTCACTTTCTCCATTGTTCTCTTTAATTCCCCCTTCAATTGTAAGGTCATATCGTACCTATATGGGTATTCCTTCGATAGTTCTGTGTCATGTTTGTGTAGCCATTCGTCCCATTGTAGTGGACGGTCGGATATGTCATCCTCACGCCTATCCACCGGAACAAATGAGTATGTACTCCCTTTGGCGCTTACGGTTACTGGGCGGCTACGTTCGGCATACGTATATCCCTCCTGCCATCGTTGTTTGAATACATTAAAAAAAGCGTTAATAAATTGTTTCGTTGAAAATGCCTCTCTACTATCATCTGTAGTAAGCTGATATTTTTGAGTGAGAATTTTATCTATCCCAACCCGTTCTGTTGTTTTCTTCAAAATCGGACCCATCAACAATTGTTCCACTAGAGCAAGTCCTTCTTTGTAGGATTTGTTCATATTGTTGAGTATTTTAATTAATTTCTCAGTGATAACATTCCAGAAGTCGTCTTCTTCGTCTCCTTCAGTCATAGCAATGTACTTCTTTATCAACTCCTTTAAGTGGATATTTTCTATGCCCGACACTACTGACCCCAAGTACTTTTTCGAAAACCCAAACACGACCGGTTTGTAATGTTCACGATACTTTCCGTACGGCGATATTTGAAACGCATGGTACGTCGATGCCCATAGGGGAGCATGCCGTGCATACATTTTTGATGTACGTGGTATGTAGTTTTATAGTCTATAAAAGTAAAAACTGATTATATAGCATAGACATGAATAAGGCACTCACCATGTTCACCAATATTCTTTTGGCTACATTGGAGACGAAACTACAATATATGGCAAATATGGGCAAGAAAGCGGCTGAGAACGAGGCACTGGCGTCCATTGCGACAAAAATCCCCGACAATGCGCCTGTGTTCATCTTGGTAAAGTCGTGGTGTCCGCATTCCCAGAATGCCTGTGAAATTCTAGGCAAGATTATGAAATGCTGGTCGTCGAACCCAGTTATCGTGTATAATGCGGTCATGAATCAGACAAACATTGTCAGCGTGCATGATTTAAAGGTTCCCGTCGAAGATAAGTTAGGTATTCTTGAAAAATTCGCAGAAAATAAGTTTATTAAAAATATTATGGACGGGAAAGGAGATATCACTTGCGTACCGCAGGTCTTCGTCTATATGGACAGCGAGTGGAAATATTATGGCGGTGAAGATAGAATGAAAGAGTATATGGCAACACACTGTGCAGAGTATACGTCTACGAGTACCCTAGCCATCCCGCTAGCACATGCCAAATGTACTCTAAAATGGTAATCTCTTCGTCTACCGGTGGTATTTTTTCCAGTAGATCACGTAGAATAATATGTACATCATCGTCGTATTTACAGCTTATTTGACGATGTATGCGGACCGTGTCTGGCGTCAAGTCGGATTTGTTCGCGACCACGATGTAGGGTATGTCAAGTCGTTTCTTGGTAAGTTTCTCTATCCAGTAGGTGGTTCGTGTCCGTCGGTGGTCGTAAAAGACAATCGCACCGTGGGCAACCTCGTAGTACAGGTCCGTGAGGGCAGCGAATCGTTCGTGTCCACCGATGTCATGCACGATAATTTTCCGCCCTTCGTACGTCAGTACCTCGGTTTCTTTCCCGATGGTAGTGACATATGTCTCTGTAAACCCCTGTGATAACAAACGACGGAGCCAGGAACTTTTCCCCACCTTTGGATCTCCTAACAAGAGAACATTTGTCATTGTTTACGCGGTACGGTTCCTATATATATACCGATATATTACTACGAATGTTAGTGTACATAAAACATATTGTACTCTTCGCCGCCTATCTACTCGTGTGTATCTACATACTGGTAACCGGGCGTACCTCGACCATTGCGCCGTTTGCGAGTATGGGCGGTATGTATTACAGTGTGCTGGTGTTCCCCCGTATGAATCAACTGTACGAGTACAACCTCGTGGAACGCACCGTACCAAAAGTGACGTACGTGCTTCGCGGCGCGTTTCACTATTTGCTCTTTAAACACCACCCACCGTCCAGTTTCGCGGCAGTCCTGTCCGTGTTTATGGTGCTCTGGTTCAAAGACATTCGGTTTCTCATACGGCATGCGGAAACACGCCTGGGTAAGATCCACGAGATTTTGTACGAGGAGGGCATTGGCAAACGCATCGCACATCTCCACTTACGCACGTACGGTGACGACATCAATAATCGTTTTCACGTGCACTGTTTCGACTGCAATCGCCTGTATTTGGAAGACTACACGCTCGACGCGTCCACGACGGCGTTGGCAATACACAATTACCGCTGCATTCGCCGCGATCGAAAGACGCCACGTAGTTTGACGGACGCGGAACGGGTCGCGTGGTACGCGTCTAGCAATGAAGCTATTTTTGTGTCGCAGCGGTCCGTGTTTCTCCTCACGCCGCTCTGCGTCTTGGTTTGTTGCATGGTGGCGACAAAGTCGGTGGATCTGTTCCGTGTCTACGTAAACCATAGTGTCCTGTTGCTCGACCTGGCAACGGTCCGTCTGGCGCCTAAGTGGAACGACGTGGTCGTGGACATGTCGTACTACCTGGGACTTGTGGTTGTGTTGCTGGTCTCGTCGACCGCTTCGTCATAACTACCGCTTCGTCATAACTACCGCTTCGTCATAACTACCGCTTCGTCATAACTACCGCTTCGTCATAACTACCTCTTCGTCATAACTACCGCTTCGTCATAACTACCGCATCGTCATAACAACCGCTTCGTCATAACTACCGCTTCGTCATAACTACCGCTTCGTCATAACTACCGCTTCGTCATAACTACCGCTTCGTCATAAAATTTTGAATGATAAGAACGAGAAAGCAATAACAAATGCTGGAGAATATCCATACGCCGACATGCATCCATGCGAATATGTTCAAGAAGTCTATGGTGGAGCGAGTTTTATTGTCGTACGGATTTAGCCAATTGAGAATACACGCTATCATCCATATGGCGACCAAATGACGTACGCCATTGGCGTATATGTCGACAAGGGTCGGGTCTTCCTCGTAATGTCGACGACATTGCAAGGGGATCACTACGCGGCACCATAGGGGGTTCTTTGGTCTCTCGTCGTCGTCGGGCATGTCGGATTCATCGTCGTTAATGTCGATCGGGTACATTTCACGACAGACCGTGCAGGAAAAGTTGTCGTACGCGATTAATTTCGCATAGCAGTCATCGTGTAAAAACAAGTCTGTGCATTTACATGGTGATAACGTCTGACAGGGTTCCATGCAAACATAGCAATCCATACCATGTTCCTCGTCTAGTTCATATGGTACGGCTATCATATATACACATAAGTATACAAATGCTTTTATATACAATTCTCCCATCTGACCGAACCTTCCATGAAAGTGTTCAAAAAAAATATGACCAACATTTTCCAAGAGATAAAATATTTTATCCTCTTCGAACCTCAATCCTGAAATGAGCGGGACGATCGTCCCGCTCATTTGGCAAACTTATAAAATGGGGGTAGAAAAAAAAGATGTTTGGATGAGAATTGGTTAAGAATAAACTTTGTCACATGCCTAAAAATAAACTTTGTCACCGCGGCGTATACTTAGTTTCGTATCCATCCACCCCCTATGGTATAAGCGAATCGTATTTTCCTCCAAAAAGTGGAATTCATTTTTTGACCAACATTTTCCAAGAGATGAAATATTTTATCCTCTTCGAACCTCAATCCTGAAATGAGCGGGACGATCGTCCCGCTCATTTGGCAAACTTATAAAATGGGGGTAGAAAAAAAAGATGTTTGGATGAGATATTTGTAAAAAACTTTGTTACCTACCTCCGTACACCCTACATGGCATAAAAATATACAGTATATATATGTGTGATCAATAATATAGTCAATCATATAAATGTTAACTAAAGATAAAGTAGACCCCCGCGTCCATTCGAAAGTTGACGAATGGAATCGTATGAAAGCAGAAGACCCAGATCGTGTCATACTGATGGAAATCAGCGGCTTTTATGAGTTCTATGCCGAAGATGCAGATACGATGTGTGCGGAGTTTCAAGTACCGACCATGGGCGGAACCACCGATTGCACCGTATTTTCGGGGATGCCACTCATATCCTATGAAAAGTATACAAAGAAACTAACAGCCTGTGGTTATCGTTTCATCGTTATTTAGGTGGTGGTGGCGGGCAGGAGACATCTTCGGTCAACCGAAAGTACCGCGCGGGTTTCAGGTACGCACACCAACAGAACCCGGTCGACCCATGGCATTGCACCGGAAGCAGCTGACCCCGAGTATCTAGCTGGGGCGTATACTCGCCAATCATGTATAGGAGCACATACGATAGTATAAAGTATTTCATTATACTACAACTCGTATAGTATAAATAGTTGATAAAGTTACTCTGGCGTTGGTAAAACTTTGTCACCATGGTGTTACGCATATCGCCGACGACCGTACCGTGAAACCGGTCACCACGACACTTATGTGGTATAAATTCACGAACGCCACTCCCCACGCACTAGCATCATGCATGGCGTACGTCGACACATTCACCACAGCTACGCGGTCACGTGTACCTTTTTTAGTGACGTGTCGCAAAAAACTTGCACACTGACGGAAGAAACACCGTCAAACACGGCATATCAACACGCGGATCTAGAACAGTGGCAATCCCAATATGGTGGCGAGATACTCCAGCTACATCGTCCAGAGACCGAGGATCCACATGCCTGGGTATGGGTCTGTCACGATGGACTACACCAGCTTGATCAGGATTCGTTGAGCCTCCATGAAGAACTGGATGGTCTTGGTCTAGAAGCGTTTGATCGACGTCACAATCACTGTTCGCTTCAGGTGGTGGAGAAGCTAGATCCACCAGCGGGTAGCAAGTCAGCCTCGGACAGCAACACATTAGTCTCCGACAGCAACACACCAGCGGGTAGCAAGTCAGCCTCGGACAGCAACACACCAGCGGGTAGCAAGTCAGCCTCGGACAGCAACACATTAGTCTCCGACAGCAACACACCAGCGGGTAGCAAGTCAGCCTCGGACAGCAACACATTAGTCTCCGACAGCAACACACCAGCGGGTAGCAAGTCAGCCTCGGACAGCAACACATTAGTCTCCGACAGCAACACACCAGCGGGTAGCAACACGCCCGCATCCTCTACCCGGTCATTTGACACGCTTACACGTCTAAATACCATGCGTGAAAAGCTCGTCACCGACAGTCGTCCCCACTGGGGGTTAGATACGACCGTCTTCTGCGACACCACCTCGTTCTTACCGTACCATGGTCTTGAACATGCCACGTGCGTCAATGTTCACCTAGGAGAGGCACAGCTCCTACGGTTTCGACCCTTTCAAACCTATCTACCCTGCGGTCCCGACATTGAGATAAACCTAAAGCCCGGCACGGTCTATATCTTGAGCGAGCATGCGGTCGGTCGTGGCTGGAAAACACCACGCAACCGTAAGCAGATCATCTTTCGTCATACCATCGGGTGCGAGATACAGCTTCAAAAGCAAATCCTCATTCAGAATAAAGTGTGGGACGAACGCCGTGAAGTACACGCGGCGGAGAACGCAGCACGAGAAGCACGTCGTACAGAGGTCGAAGCCCTCCGTCAGAAACGTCTTGCGATGAAAGAGGAGGAAGCCGAGAAACGACGCATACTCAACGCCGCCAAAGAACAGGAAAAGCTGGAACGTAAACAAGCTCGTAAACGCGCCGCAGAGGAGAGGAAAGTCGCGAAGGAAGCGGCAAAAGCTAAAGTACAGGAAGACCGCGAACTCAAACGGAAGCAACGCATCGAGGAACAGCTGCGGGTGAAAAAGGAAGCGCTCGAAGAGAAGAAACAACGCCGCTTGGAAAAGAAACGGAAAAAGAAATTGACCGATGATATGTTTGCAGGACAGACCGAAGTACTGGTACGCGCGGCACGTTTGGGTGCCGATGACGCTCTGTTCTACGAATGGTTGAAATGCTCGCCGTTAGACATGCACCGTGACTTGCATGCCGCATGGAGCTCTCCAGCGACGATACCCGACGCCACAGCACCACTGGGTATGAAAACGTTGGAATCCACAAGAGAACTATTTGACCGGTACGTTGAGATGGTACGCTCCAAACGGCAGAAAATGGACGACGAGTTAATTGACGCCGGGTCCACACAAGGCATCTCGCCGATTTGAAATATGTACAACCCTGTATTAACCTATCTATACTTATACCACCTACCCCCTACTACTATAAATATTACTCTTTATGCGTGTGATATGACCGCCTGTATACACCTCGACTTTGCGTCGGTCCATGATCTGCAGTATTGCCTTCGCCATCTCCATGGGGCGGCGAACATCTACACGTTCAAACGCTCCGCCATTATCATACCGCACCAGTACATACACTTTATGAAGAACAATGTACGTCTTATTAGCTTATTTACTTGCGGGGTACCGTCGCGGTACGTCAAATTACGTTGAGAAGTGCGCTCTTAGAATTTGTGCACACTCGGTAGATCCTCTATCAATCGCACGCTGCAACGCAGTGTAGTTGTCGTCATCTTTGAGACTAGCATCGATCTTGTCATCACTCAGGAGTTGAGATACGATGGCGGGGTTTTCGTGGAGTACTGCATAGTGCAATGCGGTGTAGTTGGAGATGCGGCACTGAACATTCAGATCAACACCCCGATGGTTCATCAACACAGTGACCACATCCACTTGGTCGCCGATTGCTGCAATCATCAATGCTGTAAATCCGTACTCGATGACTGCATTCACGTCGTGTATCCGGGCGAGAACTCTCTGAAAGAGCGGTGGACGGCACCCTTCCCTTGCAGCCCGGTGGAGGGCATTGTACCCGTGTTCATCGACTTCGTTCGGATCTCGACCCATGTTTAACAAGGCATTGACAGATTGTTCCGTTTCCTCGTCGTCTGCCTCGAATGCGTGTTGATAACTGCCATACATAGGTGCTCCGCGTGCTCTTAAGAGCTGTTCGCATGCGGGACGTACAGCATCAACCGCCATCTGCAATGGCGTAATACCTTCGCAGTCCAAAAGTGTGCAATCGATATTTTCACCGTTTAAAAGTTCAGTTATGGTGGGCACGCAATTGTAGGTTACTGCCAAGTGCAACGCGGTCATCCCGTAGCGGTTCTGAACATTCGGATCAACATTTGGATGCTCCATCAACAATTTTACATGTTCAGCTTCGGAATACTGCGTTGCCCACATCAATGCTGTTTTCCCTTCGTCGTCGTGTGCATTCACGTCCGTTATATTGTCGAGAATTTTCCCGACAAGAGGGATACTACAGCATGCATCTACTGCTTTATAAAGTGCATTCTGACCACGTCTATCGGTTTTATTGAGGTCGTATCCGCCGTCAATCAGTATATCCACACGTGCAAGATCGTTGACTGTGCAGGCATTCTTAATCGGGTCCATATAGGCAAGTCCCGGTGTAGCGCCCACGTAAAAGCTATTCTTGTCTTGCATGTATGAGCACGTCATGTTGTACATGGCTCCGAGCATCTTACAACACGCCGACAGAAATATGTCCTGGTTCTTCCACGTTGCCAACGGGACCTTGTTGTAAAATAAACGTCGGTCGCTTTCAATACCAGCGTCCTCGTCCATTACATTGACCACGTTTTCCAATTGTGACCACCACGCTTTCAATACGCGACGTTTCGAAGCAGTTATCTCCTTCACGTTTTCACAAGTCACAGACACGTTGCCAAGGTCTTTCATATCGCAATACGTGAAGATTTCTTTCTGCGTATCCGGTGGCAGAGATGTAAAGTCGATGTCGGCGTTCCCACCGACATCTACCTGGAGTCATTCTTTTATGGGCGAGAATGCCGACGCGCCACTCGGAACCGGTGGGAGCGTTCTGCGCGAGATCGCGACGCGCTTTGCTTCCGGACGGTTGCTCGACACACATTTGCGTTTTCCAGGCTTGGCAACCGTGGCGATGGCAACCGTGGCGACTTTCTTTTCGATCTTCTTCCCGTTCGTCTTCTTGATGACTGGGACGTTTCCGTTGTATTTATGTAATACCAGTTGCACTGCGGGGGTTGCCAATGCTTTATTGTCCTTCAATTGTGGTATTCGACAAAAATTCAAACTACGTGCATCAGATGTAGCCAACGAACCACGTAGAAAATACCCATATTCAACCAACTTGACTGCATTATCCCTCTCATTGGCGCCCGTTTCCATCACACATGTCGAAATGAACCCCATATTGCACTCTTTGTCCACCCCGTGGGCAACCGATTCGTAGACACTGGTCGAAACGATTCTTGTCAACGACGCTGATAAGAAATATTGCCCACATCGAGAAAACGCCACCGAGGTTACATTGTAATCATGAGATGCTTCTTTCAAAGGCTTTCGGAGGGTTAAACACCATAGTAGTGCATGACAACCGTTCGATCCGGATACCAACTGAGCCCCACTTGGAGAAAATTCAACGCAACGCACTCGTTTCTTGCCTTTTAATACCATCTCTTCGTTCAATACCATCTTTTCGGCATGACGTAAAACCGTCCACACCGTCACAGAACAATCGTACCCACCGGAGGCGATGCGTGTACCGTCGCGGGAAAACGACACACACATTATCCTCTTATCACACGGTTTCTCAAACATGCACTTCCCAGTGGAAATATTCCACACTGATAATTCCCCAGTGAGGTCGTCTTTGGAAGTCCCTACCGCAACGTACTCTCCATGACACGACACGGACCTCACTTGCGCATCGGGAAATTCGTGTGTGAATTCACAAAGATCACTCGATAGATTCCACACGATAAGACGCCCCGAAGACAACCCATAGACGACCTTCTCGCAATTCGACATGAACTTTATCGACCTCACAACCGGCGGAAACAACCCATCCGTAGAACGTTCACGATAAGCGCGGAGAAGCGTGCGCTTACGCGTCTTTAAATCTACCACAAACACTTTTACGACACCGCCTAAGCCAGCGACTGCGAAGTAATTGCCCGTCCATGCCGTGCAACGGACGCCATTGTCCTTCGTGGGTTTTGCTGGGTTCAAATAGTCCAAGTACTTTCTGCGATATAAATATGACAGGTAGCTTCTCAGTTCACCCATGAATAATGTACAATTGGTCAAATTGGACAGTGTCGTCGAAACGTTGTCCATTTGAATTTGCTCTGGACCCCACAACTTTGAAACCCACAACTTTGAAAACCACGACTTTAACTTGCTGTTATATTCAACCTTTCCAATCGTTTCCATATCCCGATCGGTTAACAGATGAATAAACTCAATCGTCGAAAGCAAATCTACGCCGCCCAACAGTTTACCCGCCATGTTTAGAACCGAAAGCGGCATGGTGTGCCGGAGTCGTAGCTGGACAGACGGCGAGCTCATCTCCGGCGAGCTCATCTCGACGAGTGCGTTCGCTACCTCGAGGTCCGGCATCACCGTGGACACGGCAGTCGATGACGCACTTCGAACCAGGTGGCTCGATGACAAAGCGCGATGTGCGTTCGCTACCTCGAGGTCCGACTTTTTCATCATTGTCATGGCGACAGGATCGGTTGACCGGGGGCGTTCATTTTCAACGAACTGGTCCACTCCGGTAGGCGATGACTTTTCCTCATCACTCGTCATCGCCAGCGTCGCCTTGGACACGGCAGTCGATGACGGAGTTCGAACCAAAGGGTTCGATGACGCAGCGCGGTGTGCAGTTTTATTAGTTCCGTGGTGTGAGATCATAGTTAAGTTGGTTTGAAGGGTTGATGTAAACTTTGTTTGAACTTGTCGAGTGACTTGACGTGCGTTGCGGCTCTCTGACCGACAGCGATGGGTGCCATGGCGAGACGCGACACTGGAGGGTGGGTGGGGGGTAGGTGTACATGCGAGCTCAGTACTATGACTACTACGTAGGGGAGGACATGGCTAATTTTTAGTTGCAGGTAAGAAACTAATACTGTGTCTATACATTAACATGGTCGCGTTTATAGACGATGCTGTGTCCATGTATTTTGGCATGTTAAACTTTTGGTCCCAGTTTGTGATTTGCGGCAACTCCATCCTATGTACATGTACAATTCAAATATTGAAAATTTCATGAAAATAATGCAGGTAGTGGGGACCCCATCCTATGTGCATGTACAATTCAAATATTGAAAATTTCATAAAAAATAATGCAATTAGTGCTATTACATGTTAAATATGGTCGCGTTTGTGTGGTGCGTGGGAACGCTATAGTATTTACATGCTAAATATGGTCGCGTTTGTGTGGTGCGTGGGAACGCTATAGTATTTACATGCTA
>Ga0206131_10005747_pt1 | contig 12919 bp, 10 predicted proteins | sample Helgoland_Spring_FD_148636 | JGI IMG/M metagenome (GOLD analysis project Ga0206131, IMG submission 148636) | Pelagic subsurface seawater microbial communities from Kabeltonne, Helgoland, North Sea - Helgoland_Spring_Bloom_20160517_1 | ecosystem: Environmental > Aquatic > Marine > Epipelagic ...
ATCGATAAGTTTATAATTTTAATTTATCTGATTAATAAAGACTTTATTTTCTATAGAAAAAATGGACTAACGGTTGATTATGATACATTTTATAAAGATAAATCATTAGAAATTCCAAATATTAACATCATTGATATTTCAAAAGATCTTCGAATTCCTAGAGAAAGTGTAAGAAGAAAGATAGAATTATTAAAAAAACAGGGTGTATTAAAAAAAAATGGAAAAAAAATCTTTGTAGATAGATCAGCATTTATAATAGCTAAAGCTGACAAAACTCTAAAAAATCTTAGTATTTTAGTTTTTAAATTTAATGAAATATTAAAAAGTGAAAATAAAACTGATAAAACTTTTGGTGTAGATAATATTTCAAAATCAATTAAAGAAAGCTTTTCTTTTTGTTGGTATCAATTTTATAAGTTTATATTCTCTTTTACTAATAGTTGGAAAACATATACCAAAACTCAAGATTTAGAAACGATATGTGTAGCATTTATTGTACTAATTAATACTGTTCAAAATAAAACTTTTAAAAATAAAAATTTAAATAGAAAAAAATATCTTAAAGAATTAAAAAAATCTGATCATACAGGTATTAATGCATTTTCTATTGCTGATATATCAGGAATTCCAAGAGCAACGGTTGTTAGAAAATTAAAATTTTTAGTTAAAAATAATTTTTTGATGATTGATGAAAAAAAGCTTTATACTTTTGGTTTAAGTCCACAAAGTAAGCAATACAAAGTAATTTCTAGCTTACAGGATAAAAATATGCTTTCTTTAAGTAATTTATTATACAGAGTCTCTAATCAAATTAAAGTTAATCCAAAAAATAAATTAATATGGGCATAGTAACATCAATAGCCCCAATTGCTTTAGCTATTATTATGCTATGCTTAGGAGCCTCTTTAACAGTAAGTGATTTTTCAAGAGTAATCAAAAATCCTAAAGATTTTTTTATTGGTTTTATTTGTCAGTTATTTGTTTTACCAATTGTTGCTTATCTACTTATTATTATTTTAAAAGTTCCGACTGAAATGGCTTTAGGAGTGATGTTAATTGCGGCAGCTCCTGGAGGTGTAACCTCAAATGTCCTTACAAAATTTGCAGATGGTGATGTGGCGCTTTCAATATCACTAACAGCATTTATGAGTTTATTAAGTATAATTTCTGTTCCATTTATAATTTTCACTACTATCGGCTTATTTGAAATCTCCTACGTTGCTAAAGAAATATCAATGATAGGAATATCTTTAAAAATGTTTTTTGTAGTTACTGTTCCAGTAATAGTTGGAATGATTATCAGACGTTTAACTGGAGATTTGGTAATAAGAAATTTAAAAATGCTTCAAAGAATTTCCATAATATTATTTTTAACTGTTTTTGCTGCGATATATATTGAAGAATGGGACAATATCGTGAGCTTTTTAGCACGAGCAGGTTTAATAGCCTTAATATTAAATGTAACTATGATGATTATAGGATTTTATGTTGCTAAATTTTTTGCATCAGGTGAAGCTCAACAAAGAGCTATCTCTCTAGAGTGTGGTTTGCAAAATGGAACTTTAGCAGTTTTTGTTGGCACTCAGTTATTTGATAGTGTCGTTTATATGGTGCCAACTGCAGCTTATGCTTTAATTATGATGACAACTTCTTTAATTTTTGTTTTTATTTTAAGAAAAAATAATTTTAATCAAAAATAATATTTTTTTAATGTCACGAAATGGACTTCAAGCAAGTCAAAATATAAGCAGAATTCAAACAAATTTAAATTACTTTTATAATCGATAACTAGCAACTGCTACTGGCAACTGGTTTTTTTTTTGTTTGAGTTATTTTTATTGTACAGCTTGTGTCACTAATTTTAGTTGCAATAATAGTAAGAGTGTCTGCAGCTGTTGTTTTAAAGGTGTATGCTTGTCCATCTAAATCATCTACACCATCAAATAAGTTGGTAACTATATTTGATTGCGATGTACTAATATAATATTCTCCGTTATTAGATTTATATTCTTGCTCAGCTAAATAAATAGAGTTTAGTGTAATTTCAGCTTGTTTTTTTTCTGCTGAAGTTTTGTATCCGCTATAAGACACAACTCCTACTGCAGAAAGAATTCCAATAATAGCCACAACTACTAGGAGCTCAATTAGTGTAAAACCTTTTGAATTTTTTTTGTTACTAAAAAGTATTTGAGTTTTGATTAATTTAATGCACATTGCTGCTGACAGATACCATCTGGGTTTCGTTCTTTACAACTATTATAACACGCGAAATCGAATGCTAAACGGGGTTGACCAAAAACAGTTTTTACTGTTTTCATGGCTGCTATTTTTGTTTCTGCTGTCCAGCAACCCACATAAGCAGTTGCATTTTGTATTTTTTCTCCAAGTACTTCTGTCGAAATTTCCTTTGGCTCTTCTTCAGAATTTTTTATACTATTAGCTGAAGTAAAATTTTTAAGAATAGATGATTTTATCCCAAAATTTGTATTTTCTGGAATAACTCCATAAGACTCCATTGCATCTTTAAAATCTAGTTTGGCTACTGCAACTCCAACTACATCACCACTAGTGTTAACAATTGGGCCTCCACTATTACCTGGCTGAATTGCTGCATCAATTTGAACTAATGCATAATTATCTTGTGAACCAGCAAGTGCACTAACAACTCCTTTGGTAACCTTAACAGAAGAGCTTACTGCTTTGCCAAAAGGATAACCTGCAACATAAATATCATCTAATAATTTTGGATCTCTATTTGAAATATCAAATTTGTCTTTTGGTATTATATCTGTTTCAAGAAGTGCAAGATCATTTACTCTATCGTAAGCTAATATTTTAGCAGTTCCTGTCTTACCAAAATAACTGACTTTGGTAATGTTACAATAATTAACCACATGATGGTTAGTAATCATATGACCTTTATCAGATATAAAAAAAGCCGTACCTGATCCAGTAAAAATTTTATCATCTAAAACTTTAACGATTTTTTTCGTATTAGTTCCTTCGTCAATAGTCACTTTTGCTTTAACTTTTTTACATACAAAAACAACACTGTTAGAGTTAACTACACTTTCTGCCATTATTTTTGACTCATTACACGATTTTAGATCAGCCTTATAAACATGCTCGATCATACTTCCGTTTAAAAATAATAGTAAAGCAGTAACAATTTCCATAATTAAATTATTATACTATAAACTATTTTTAATTATTATGATAATTCGCTCATAGTGGGCACTAATTAGAACCACACCCAAGAGTTCTATTAAAGTAAACCCTTGGCTGTAATACCTAATTTTAAAATATTATTTATTGAGTTGCTACGGTTGATGTTATTTGATCGGCAGTTGCACAACCAGTTTTCGTACAAGTTTTTACTATAACGTTTGTGCCTGAAGCTTTAATTTGAACATAACCTAACACATAGGTAGTTCCTTCTCTAACCGATTCTGCTGTAGTATCATGTGGATTTTTATCCGTCAGCTGTGCAATCGTTCCAGTTACAATTTTAGCTGCTGTTACTGGACACGTCTGAGTACCAGCATATGATGATTCTCCCAAACTACATTTTTGAGACTCTGCTGCCATATACTTAACTGTTTGTGCATGAATTGTTTTTGTCGCATTAACTTTTGCAGCTGCTGTGTAACCGTTATAAGCAACAACACCTACTGTGTAACCGTTATAAGCAACAACACCTACTGCTGCTAAAATTCCTATAATTGCTACAACCACTAATAATTCAATTAGTGTAAAACCTTTATTTTTAATTTTTTTCATTAAATCCTCTTTAGTGTTTAATATTTAGATTTATTATGAAGGTTATATTTAAAAAGGTCAATTGATTTTATCCTTGTCAGATTACTAATAATCACCCAATTATTGCTCCAACATTGAATATAGGCGCATACATGGCTAACATTAGACCACCAATGGTGATACCCATAAATACGATCATTATGGGCTCAATTAAGCTTGCAAGGTTTGCAACTGCTACATCAAACTCTTCTTCATAATAAAGCGCAACTGAACCAAACATTTCATCCAAACTACCTGTTTGTTCACCAACTGAGATTAATTGACTAAAAGTTGGAGGAAATATTTTTTCTTTATTAAATAAGTCCGTTAAAGTTTCTCCTGAAAAAACTCCCTTCTTAATTCTTTCTAATGCCTCAACAACAATTACATTGTCAGTTACTGATTTTGCAATATCTATGCTCTCAACATTTCATCCAAACTACCTGTTTGTTCGCCAACTGAGATTAATTGACTAAAAGTTGGAGGAAATATTTTTTCTTTATTAAACAAGTCCGTTAAAGTTTCTCCTGAAAAAACTCCCTTCTTAATTCTTTCTAATGCCTCAACAACAATTACATTGTCAGTTACTGATTTTGCAATATCTATGCTCTCAATTAAATCAACCCCTGCTTGGTTAAGGTTTCCTAAAACTAAAGATACTTTTGCTAAAATAGATTTTTGAATTAAATTTCCGAAAATTGGAAGCTTCATCATAATACGATGCCAATTTTTTCTTACTTCATAATTTTTTTTAATTAAAAATTTAAAACCAAATACAAAAGATATAATAAACATAAGTAAAAAAAATCCACCAGAAGAACGAACAAATTCACTCATAGACATAATAACAGCTGTTGGCGTTGGTAGGTCATCTGCCATACCCATGCCTTCATACATATTTACAAAAGTTGGTACAACGTTCATTAACATAAAAACTGTAACTAAAATTGCAACTGAAAATAAAACACCTGGATAAAATAAAGCACTTTTGATTTGAGATTTAATTTTTTCTCTTTTTTCAAGATTGGTGACTATTTTTTGTAAAAAAGTGTCAAGCTTACCACTGGCCTCCCCAGCTTTGATTAAATTAACAACAACTGTATCAAAAATCTTTGAGTGTTTTTCAAAACATTTTGACAGTGCATTTCCAGACTCTAAGTCTTTTTTAATAGTTGAAATAACTTTTTTCATAGGAGGTCTTGATGTTTGACCCTCTAACATATCAAGAGTATTTAAAACAGGCAGTCCAGCTCTAAGCATGGTTGCAAACTGCTTACAAAAAATTAAAATCTCTTGTGGTTTTATTCCAGTGCCAAAACTAAAAGATGTTTTTTCTTTTTTGCTAACTTCTTTTTTCTTTTTAGTTTCTTTTAATTTTGTGATAATAACTTTTTTGTCTTTAAGTTTATGAGCAGCCTCTGCATTATTTAGGGCTTCAATTTCTCCCTCTACATATTTGCCGAGAGCTATTCCTTTATATTCAAAATTTAACATTAGTTAGATTGTAATACTCTTTCATATTCTGCAAATGAAAGATCACCACTTAATAACATTTCTTGCCCCATATCTTGCATGGTCCTAAAGCCATTTTTTTTGGCTATCGCATTTAATTCATTTTGTTGAAGGTTTGATAAAATCCCTGCTTTTAATTCATTTTCAATTTCAAGAATTTCATAAATTCCCATTCTTCCCTTGTACCCTGAGCCACTACATTCAGCACAGCCACCACCTTTATAAATTTTAGCTCTTGCAGATTGTTCGGGTAAAAATCCAATTGAATTTAATAGTTTTGGAGTAATATTTTCGTCAATTACACGGCAATCTAAGCAGGTTTTTCGGGCTAAACGTTGTGCCATAATAAGCGTTAAAGCTGCAGATATTAAATAGTTTGGCGTTCCCATATTTAATAAACGAGTTATAGAACTTGGGGCATCATTAGTGTGAAGTGTGCTAAATACTAAGTGGCCAGTTAAAGCAGCTTTCAATGCAATATCTACTGTAGCTTTGTCCCTGATCTCTCCAACCAAAATCACCTCTGGGTCTTGACGCAAGAAAGATCTTAGTGCCTCCTCAAAAGTGTAACCAATTGCCTCCTTAACTTGTACCTGGCCAATTCCTTCCATTTCATATTCAACAGGATCCTCTGCTGTTAAAATGTTCATACCTGGCTTATTAATATGTTTTAAAACACTATAAAGAGTTGTTGTTTTACCACTACCTGTTGGACCAGTAACAAGCACCATCCCTTGAGGTGATGAAATAGCTTTAGTTAATTTTTCTAAATCTTTAGCTTCAAATCCAAGGTCAGCCAAAGCTTTGTCTCCTGCATCTTTATTTAATATACGCATTACAACACGTTCTTTATTTTTTGTTGGTAAAACCGAAACCCTTAAATCAATTTCTTTTGTATCGGATTTAAATGTTGAGGCACCATCTTGAGGAACTCTTCGTTCTGCTATATCTAATTTACTAATTATTTTAATTCTTGCAATAACCGCATCATAGTTTTCATGTAAAAACTTTGAATATTTATCCATCACTTTTAAAATGCCATCTACTCTAAATCTTGTTTGTGCACTATCTCTAAAAGATTCTATATGAATATCACTTGCTCCCAAATTGATCGCTTCAGTAATTAGTTTATTTCCAAAAACAATTACTTCTGAGCCAACCTCAACTAATTCATCATCAGTTTTTTCAAGCTTTTCAACTTTTACATTTGCATCAGATATTTTTTGTGTTTCACTTTTCGTAAATCTTTCAATAAAAGAATTTAAATTACTTATGGATGCAGCATATAATTCTGGCTCCATCTTTGTCATTGTTTTTAAATTTTTCATCAAACTTAATTTTGATGCATCTGCTATTGCAATTTTTAAAACTCCACCACCCATTTGAAATGGAACAAGTGAATTATCTTGAATATATCTCATATCAATAATTTTTTTAATTTTTGGATCAATTACAGTTTTTTTTAAATCTATAATATCCATAGAATAACTTGTTGATAAAATTTTTACTATCTTGTCTTCATCAGTAAAATTTAATTCAAAAGCAGTTTCTAATTTTGTTTTACCTATTTCTTGGCTGGTGGCATTAATCTTAGACATTTGCTCAGTTGAAATGGATGAGCTCTCCATTAACATATTTAAAATGTTTTGTTCACTAGTGGCATCTAATTTAGTTTTGCTCATCTTACTCAATCACTCTAGGTGCAATAAAAATTAATAACTCCACTAATTCATCACTATTATTTTTACTTTTAAACAGATTGCCAATAACAGGTACTTTGCTTACCCCGGGAGTTTTGCTATTCGTATTATTTGTGGTGTTTTTTTTAATGCCCCCAATTACAACTATATCACCATCACTAACTAAAAGTTTTGTGACAATTGAATTAGTTTTAATTCCTGGTTCGTCAGATCCAGCAACTGTTACCGGAGAATCATTATTTACTTGAATATCTAATAATACATTTCCATCCCCTATAATACTAGGAGTAACTGTTAATGATAATGCAGCTTCTTTGAATTCAGTAGTTGTTGTTCCATCTGCTGTTGTTTGGTAAGCAATCTGTGTTCCTTGGGTAATTGTTGCTTCCTGATTATTTAACGTAAACACACTTGGTTGAGATAGTGTTTTACTTAAACCTAAAGATTCTAAAGCTTCAATTTCAACCTTAAGAGCACGCGCTCCAATTTGTTTAAGTATTCCTATTCCACTTGTCCCAGAAATTCCTTGATTTGAAATGGTTCCTGCCGCAGACCCTAAAGCTATATCTCCTGCGGTTGTTGCTGCATTTCCTCCAGATGTCATTCCTGAAATAGTAGTTGTTCCCTTAACACCTCTTTCACTTACACTCATCGCTCCAACTCTAGCTCCTAATGCCTTTGCAAAAGTAGAAGTTGCATCAATTATAAATGCTTCAATTAAAACTTGTTTAGTTTTTACATCTATCTCTCTTATTACTGCATCGATAGTATCAAGGTCTGGTTCGTGGCCTCTAACAATTATTGATCTAGTAGTATTCTCTACTGTAATTGAAAGATTAGACATAGTGTTAGTGCCCTCTGCACCTTGTGTTGCAAATAAAGCCTCCAACGTGGTTTTAGCCTGTGTGGGACTAATATAATACAATCTAAATATTTCAGCTAAGATCGGCTCAACAGACTCTTCTAATTGAATTTTTTTCTTTAACACTTCCGCCCTTGCAGATTTTGCAGTTTCTTGTGCGGTTAATTTTTCAGGAGTATGAACTCTTATAATTCCATTGTTAGTATCAACATCAGCTACTAATGTTTTCATATCTAACAAAGTTTGAAATGCAACATCCCAACCCACATTATCAATTTTAGCATTTACTGTACCACTTACTTCATCTCCTACTAAAATATTTATATCCGCTATATCCGCCATCAATGACATCACATATTTAAAATCTAGCCCTTGAAAATTGATATCAATCATTTGTTTAAGATTGGTGTATTCATCTGAAATATAAACGTAATTTTTAACATTTTCAGTTGTTATTGTTTTACGTTTATCTTCTCTTGGTATGCTTGTGTCATAAGGCTTAGGACCATCAATAATTTTTTTGTCCATGTCCTCACGACCTTCAACAATAATTTTAGCTGTATCGATTAAGGGTTTATCACCGTGAACTGATTTAGGATTTTTGCCTGTTGTTGCACAGGACTGTAACAAAACAATAAATGATAGTGTTATTAAAATTTTAAAATATCTATTCACTTGTTACCCTTCACTCGGTTTAATTATATTGTCCATATAAACTTCAAAAAAATTGTTTTCTCCATCTTCAACAATTACTACGTCTGTATAAATATCTCTAATTGTTGTGGTATCTGTGATGGCTTGATTTTCCTCATACTTATAAGCCCCTCCATCAGCAGCTGAAAAAACTGCTATTTTATTGTTTGCACCAATAATTGTTCCGACCAATCTCATATTATTTAAAAGCCCATTATTTGAGCTTAACTGAGTATCTGTTTCACTTACCTGGTTTGTGGAGCCAACTCCTCCTGCAAAAGGATCAATTGCTGGCAACTCCTCATCATCTATAGAAGAATGTTCATCTGCTTTTAAACTTATCATTTGAAATTGACAAAGCATAATTGTCATTAAAAAGATTAATATTTTTTTATTATTTATATTCATTTGGTAACCCCACAATTGAAATAGTGCCTTTTGATAAAATTTGTCCTTGAATTTCAGCTATCGTTGTAATTTCCTCCTTATCAAAATTAATAACTTTTTGAGATTTTGATAATGCCCTTCTAAACTTAAGATAACTTAAAAAATTTCCTTGAATTTCGTACTCAACAGGAATTGTATAATACATTACATTTTGGCCATCTTGATTTTCTGTTGTTTGTTCTGTGCTTTGACCCTGTACTCCAGCAACACCCTTGGGGTTCCCTTTTTTAAGATTAGTTATTGATAAACCATTAATCAATGCAAATTTACTTATGTTTTGGTAAAGGTCTTCAACTTCTTTTTTGCTGTGAAAAAGTTTACTATTTTTAGCATAGTCAGGCTCTAATGCTTTAACAGCTGCTGTTAAAGTACCAATATTATTTTTAAATTCTTCAATCTTAATTTTATTTTCGTTCATCAAGCTAATCTGCTCTTTTTGTTGATTTACTATTGGAGACACAAAAGCATAATAACCTATTAAGAAAATTAATATAGCAACAAAACTAACACCAAATTTAATTAGTGTTTTTTTATCAGCCAAAGCACCACTTTTAAGCTTTGTAATTATATCATTTAGATCTAAATCTTTTAAACTTGCTAAATCCATTATATCAATTTCAATTTACAATTAATTGTAAATCCCTTTTTATTATTATTTCCTGATGCTTGGTCCCCAGTTTTATTTTTCATTGCAGCTAAAGATGCCTGTTCAATTAATGATTTTGCATTTAAATTTGAAATAAAATTCAAAATATCTTGATCTGAAAAAGCAACCCCTTCTATAATCAAACTATCTTTTCCATCGAAAGTCATTTTCGTAAATTGTACTCTTTGAGGAACACTTCTCGTAACTTGTGCTAATGATCTGTAAGATCTTGCCTGATTTGAATTAACTAATTTTCCAAGATCTAATGCTCGCTGCATTTCTTTTCTTTTTTTTGCTAATTTTGAAAATTGAATATTATTTTTATCAAATTCTAATTGCACTTGATCAAATTCTAATAATTTGTCTTTATTGTTACTAATTTGAAAGAATGAAAAGACCGTTAATATCAAGTAAATACCTGCAATTGCACCTACGGCACCCTTAAAAGCAAAACCTGATAAGAATTTTAGTTTATTTTGCTGACGGACAGCATCTCTATTAGGTAATAAGTTAATATTCTTAACAGCAGTTACAAATTTGTAATAACCAAATACATCCAATTTTCTGTAAGCTAAACCAAGTACTGAAGATAATGGTGAATTGTTATCACCAGCTATTTTTTCACTATTATATGAGGGTATGCTTATACTTTGCAGGGGATCAAAATTAATAAAGCCTGTTGTTGGTAAATTCTTTTTAAATGCTGGAAGTATAAATGAAATATTTTTTAAGCTGGAGACTACTTGAATAGATGTAATTTTATTTTCATATTTACTTTCATAGTCAGTTATCGCTTGTTTAACTTGCATCGCATATCTTCTAATAACTGCGTCTGCCTCAGTTGAAAGTTGTTCACTTTTTATATCTTTAATATGTTCTTTTTCTTGAGGTCTTAAAAATATATCAGTAATTACAGGAATATTATTATGAATAATCATTATATAATTTTCATCAATTCCTAATTCTAAAATAGCTGAATTTCCTTTATCTGTAATAGATTTAAATTTTGTATTATCATGTGCATTCTTTAAGGTAAAACAACGAACATCCATAATAACTGGATTAAGTCCAGCTTTTTTAGCAATAGATGAATAAGCATTTACGTCGGCCAGTTTTGAAGCAACAAATAAAATTTCCATTGTATTAGTTTTAGAATTTCTATTTATAATTTGATGAAAAATTGAATAATCATTTAAGTTATCTGTAAGCTGAACAAGGTTTTCCCAAAGTGAATCTGTTTCAATTGCTTTTTGGAATTCTTCATCTGTCATTAGTGGGCTGGTAACTACTCTAATAATTGCACTTGTAACCGGAATGGATAATGCAATATTCTTTGAAGTAATTTTTGCATTAGCCATAGCTAATTCAATTTCTTCAGCTAAATAATCTTTGTGTTCTAAAATATTTTCACTAACTTTTTCTTGATCCAATATACGATAAGAAAATTTATCTAATATCCACTTTTCATCTTTGTCTTGAGAGACTTGAGCAACTCTAATAGCTTCTCTTGTCATATCCAAACCTGCTATTTCTTCACCTGCAACACTTAATTTACTAACTTTAGATTGAAAGAAGTTTTGAAAAACTTTTTTTATATTATTTGCTTTAGTTTTTAGATTTTTGTTATCTCCAGCTGCCCCTTCACTGGTTGAGTTATTACTTTTGGCTTTGGAGAATTTAAAATTTTTTAATTTATCCAACATACTTATTGTTACGCCTTTTGCAGGTTCCTGCATAGTCTCATTGGACATATCTGAACCAGCAACTGGGCTAACAGCTTCGTTATTTTCTTTAGTAATTGTTGGGGTAGGAGTAACTTCGTCAATTTTAGGATTTTTTTCTTGAATTTGTTCAATAACTTGCTCTTTGGCTAAAATATTCTCATTTTTTTCAAGTTGGAGATCATCAAACCACTTCTCCAATATTGGAATTGCTTCTTCAAGATTGGGTGTTCCTGATGAAGAGATCTTCTGTTTACCGTCAATATATAGTCTTCCGACCCAATTTTTGGATTTTAACTCACCTTTATACTTATCTTGTCTTACATATATATGTAAACGGCCATCTTTCTTGTGGATTACCTCGTGCTCACTCTTTTTATCAACTTTAGATTGTATTTCTTCTTTATTATCAACTATTTGTGCATCACTAGGAATATTTTCACCTTGAAGTTGATTTTCCTCAATAGTGCTTTCCTTTTCAGTATTTTCTTCCAACTGATTGTCTAAATTATTATTATCTTTTTCATCAATCATAATTTTATAAAAATAAGCTTTTTCTCTAACACAAAAAAACGAATCTCTAACACATCTCTAACACAAACTAACATATTGTATATAACTTAATCAAAATTTAGTGCTCAAAGTAGGCTATTTATTAAAAAAATGTAAAAATAGTCAATAAAATCAATGTTTTTTATATAAAATAAATAAAAAGTAATTTCTTTAAATAATTTTAGTAAATTCTGTTTATTCTAACACAAAATAAATATTAAAATTGTGTTAGAGTTAGCTTATTTTATGATATATTTAAAAATATGAAAAATATCATATAAATCAACACTTTTAGTAATTTACCTAATTTGTGTTAGAGTAAATAGTATTTGTGTTAGACTTTTTTTATTTTAATAATTTTCTTTCCAACTTTCAAGCTGAACTGCTCCTGAAATTTCATCTGCATCAGATTTACCAGTAATTAGGTTATCTTTTGCTGTAAATCCATCAATATTACCTTTAGCTTCTCCAGCTAGACCAATATATAGGTTATCACCCTGTTTTACAACTTTTGAGAGCACTCCTTTACCCATATTCACATTAAGTAATGAATTACCACACTTTGTATCATAGGCAGTGAAATAAGCATTACCTATCCCACATCTGTTGTTTGTAGCACTTGGCTCGTATAACGGGAAATATACCCTATCTCTATCAACTGTTGGTTCAGCAGTTAATTTTTTTGCGTTATTAAGGTTAACATACCAGCCTAAATCAGTCCCAGATGGACATGTAGGTGCTGTTTTACACATTGAAACATTACCGGTTGGATTAACCTCTACAAAATTTGGAAAGTTCACATCTTTTATACCATAAATTCTATTTTGTATCTGACTTGATTGTGCTTGAAGCTTTTGGGTGTTTCCAGTTCCAAAATATAACCATAAATTGTTATCACTGTTAATCGTAACCTCCGGTCTTGTAAAAATATTCCTTCCATTTGCAGAAGTAGCTTCAGCTGTAAACAAAGTAGTTTGATGTATTTCTT
>Ga0206131_10005751_pt1 | contig 12912 bp, 14 predicted proteins | sample Helgoland_Spring_FD_148636 | JGI IMG/M metagenome (GOLD analysis project Ga0206131, IMG submission 148636) | Pelagic subsurface seawater microbial communities from Kabeltonne, Helgoland, North Sea - Helgoland_Spring_Bloom_20160517_1 | ecosystem: Environmental > Aquatic > Marine > Epipelagic ...
AAGGACGTTTTACATCAGGAACTTCAACAGTCTCGTTTTCATTAGACTGAAAACCTTCTTGAAATCGATAATTCCAATATTTTTTTAATAGCAACAATGCTAGTATAAATACCGCTAAAATTATTACTTGTAATAGCATACTACTAGTATATACTTAGAATAATTTTCTACAATTAATTTATCTAATGAATCAATTACTACAAAATATTTTAATTTTTTTCTTTGCCGTTAATGCTATTTTCTGGGGATTAATGCCACATTCTATTCATTGTTCTGTAGTATCATCAATAATACCTGAATGTCCATCTCACAATATCCACATAGGTTTTGGTATATTCTCATTTCTTGTAGCTACAATTATAGCTCAATATAAGCATTTCTTATAAAAATTAATTCTAATAGTATAATAATATGGAATTAACTAGAAACACAAAGGGACTTTTATTAGGAGTAGTTTTGTTCTTAGCGTTAGACGCTGTATATTTGGGTTCTACAAGTGGTATGTGGAATAAATTATTAATAAGAATAACTGGTGAAAAAATACAATTCCGCGTTATTTATGCTGTTGCTTGTTACCTATTAATATTAGGAGCTTGGTATTATTTCATTTTCCTTCAATATAAAAGTCATAAAAATGTAAAGAAATCAGTTATGGACGCAGCTATACTAGGATTTACTACTTATGGTATTTACGAGACTACTAACGCCGCTATTATGAGAAACTGGCAATTTAAGTACGTTGTCATGGACACTCTTTGGGGCAGTATCCTCTATAGTATCGTCACCTTTCTTACTCTCAGTGCTTTGAATTGAAAATTCGTCACAAGAATTATCGGAATCATAGACAAAAAATTCACTCATTATAATAGTTATTTCTTTTTCTGTTTATAATATTAATAAAAATATATATTATATTTAAATAATGTTAATAAAATTTTCTAGTAATTTAGATACCCTTTTAGGGCAAAATGATGATGATTTAAAAAATCAATATAGACCCACAGAAGGAAGTAAATTAACAAGTAAGAATTATTATCATAGAGCATATGATGGAGATATATCTATTGAATTAGATGAAAGACCTTTTACAAGAGAAATGAAAACAGCATTAGTAAAAAGATGGTTGTTAATTCACTATAAAGAAAGAGATGAACCTCAATTCGAATTACATAATTATTTAGAAACGAATGAAGTGATATCCTGTTTGTTTCATCTTATGGAGTTAGGAGATGATAAGGCTGATTATTTATATATTTATGTAAACAGTATAATAAAAGGATCAGAAGGTTTGTTAAAGTGGTTAAATGAAGAATTTAAGAATAGTTCTTTTAGACTTACAAGAAGACAAAGATTAAGATTTAAATATTTATATACAAAATATACAACAAAAACCGAATTTCAAGAGTCATCAAATGAACAAATTTTATCCACTATTGAAAAAGATTTACCTGAAACCAACAGACAAGAAATAATAAGAGTTATAAATAAAGCTAGGAACACTTTTGATTATACATCTAAAAGTCAGTTAGTAAATGAACATTTAGATTTTTTTAAGGCAATTACTTCTAAACTTGAACATTTTGATATTTTAATGGATGTTGATTATTTTTTTATAGTTTTTGAAAGATTAATAGAAGATAACAAAGAAACACAAGAAGCATTAAAACAAATGTTGCGTAGTTATCATAATATAGCAACTAATACATTTACTCTAACTCCTCCACCTCTTCCACCTAGAGTTTCAAATCTAGCAAGAACAGCAACAGTTCCAAAAGCTCCAGCAACACCAGAAGTAGCACCACCAGCACCACCACCAGCACCAGCACCAGAACCAGAAGTAGCACCAGAAGTAGCAGTAGCACCAGAAGTAGCACCACCAGTAACACCACCAGCAACACCAGACCTTGATGAATTATCAGATGAACAACTGGCGTATGTTATTAGAACATTCGAAGAATATCAATATTATAATGAAGCAGGTATTTTAAACGACTTTAAATCATATGCTGAACTTGACGATTTAACTAAAGGATATTTAGATTATTATTGTCGTTCTGTTTACATTAAGACAGATTTTGATGATTATAAGAGCAGAATATTTGTAAGAGTAGAACTCGGTGCTGGTGATGATGCTGTTAATGTTTTTGAAAATTTAGCAGTGTCAATGTTTTATGAAAATATGAGAGAGACTGATTTAAAAAGATGGTTATCTATACTATTTGGTATAGAAAAGTATAAGCAAGAAAATAAGGGAGAACCTGAAGAAGGTTTTGATAAAAAAAAAATAGCAGATACAATACACAAGTTTTCTACTGAGTATTCAGTGTTTTTGAATAAACAAGAAATAGATTTTAAACCATCTAGTACATCCCCTGAACCACAACCAGCTCGAAATGAAACAGTGGTTTCTACTAATTTTGCTGAATTACAAGCTTTTTACGACGAAAATCAAGGTAAATTAGGTATTGACTCTTTAAATGAAGAAGAAATAGATTTAATTTTATTAAATATGAATAGTGGGAGAACACGAGATATAATTGGCCGTGATAAATTTCGAGAAACCTATGAAAGTAGAGATAATGATATTAAAATAGCAACTCTTTACGCTGTAAAACAATTTTTTAAACAAGGAAATCCTGCTTTAACAGACCCAAATATTTTTGCTATAGGAAGCATTTTCAGAAACGCATTTAAATTATTTACTGATTATATTCATGCACGTGGCCAACAACTTGCTGATACAGCACAAAGACAAGAATTACAATTAAACGCAAGAAAAAAAACTGTACATTTAAATCCATTATATTCTAGAGGGGGAAGTTTTAAATCTGATTTGGTACAACCATACGAGTTTCATGGTCTTTATATTGTAGATAGACAAGACACACTTCGATGTGGCTTACATGCTATAAATAACCTTTTACAAATATTAAATCCAAAGTGTCTTATAACTTATAAAAAAATAAATACTGTAATTCCACCTACAAATCAAGGTCATGATGGGAATAATATTCAATCTTCAGATTTAATACAAATAATTAATAGAAATTTTAATGGTAATTTTATAGCAGCATATATTCCTGCAAACGCTAACTTACAACAATATGAAGGTATAATTGCTGACCCTTATTTTAAAGGCATTATAGAAAGGAAACCAAGTCACTATGTTGCCTGGGTTGTACGTGAAAGATATTGGTATAGAATAGATTCCTATGGAGATATACAAATATATCCCCTAGAAGATGGAACTAAATTACTTCAAGGTAGAAGAAAAGTTATTATAGATGCTAATTTAGTAAATGGTACATATGAGCATATTCTTGTTAGGCAAAACGAAGAAGCAGAAGATATAGCTAAATTTGAACAAGAATGTATAAATTATACAAACATTAGAGCTGAACTTTTAAAACGACAAACAACACAAACATCCCTAAGAGGCATGTTTTTAAATATATTAGATGGTTTAAAATCAAAAAAAAAGGCAGGTGGTTCAAAAATACGTTCAAAAAAGAGACATTTTCATAAAAGTAATTTAAAATCAAAAAAAAAGAATTATAATTAATTTTTCTCTGTAGCATCACCAAGTCTTTTATCGGATATAATATTGCCTTCATCAAATACAATTAATCTATCCATACCCTCTGTTAAATTAAGGTCATGAGTAATAAGTATTAATGTTCTATTTTTAGTTAGCATCATTATTAAATTTTTAATGAGGCGTTTGCTCTTTGGGTCAAGGGCGCTGGTAGGTTCATCAAGTATAATAACCTTACTCTTTCCTAAGAGAGCTCGTAAAATCCAAACAATTTGCCTCTGACCTCCAGATAGGTTACTGCCTTTTTTGCCTACTGGTAAATCCATACGTTCCTCGAATATTTCGCGGACTTCAGTTAAACCAGTTTCGTTTAGTAATTTGTATATTTTATCTAGTGTTTCGCTCTTTTTAATGCCGGTGTGACCATAACTTATGTTTTCCCAAAGTGTTCTATCAAATAATACTGGTGATTGTGGAATATATATTATATTTTCACGAATATTATCTATATTTAATCGTTTATCTTTTACACCATTCAAAAGAATAGAACCGCTGTCATATTCCTGTAACCCTACTAATAATTTAGCAAAGGTTGATTTCCCACTACCTATACTTCCCATAATAACTAAGTTCTGATTTATAGGTATTTTGAGATTCATCTTTTCATATATTTGATTTTCAGTTCCAGGTATAGTAAAGTTAATATCACAGAATTCAATTGAAATTCCTTCTCTTGGATTATGGATTATTTTATCTCCATTTTCAGTATAAACTGGTAATTCATTTAAGAACTTATTTATATATTTGAAATCAGCTTTAACAGAAGCAAAGTTTTTGGCATTTTTATAGTACATCAATAGAGAATTTAGAATATTAAAGTTAAGGATAAATATGGCCGTTAAAGATGCTAAGTTTAATTTGTTATCCGTAAATAGTTTAATAGTTGTATAATTCAAACCAATAAATATAAGGATATTTACTATTGAGAAGATTATCTTAAATTTTAAATTACACATTTGTCGGCGAACTTGATAACTAACTGTTTTTTGATTATTACTACGAACAATTTTTTTCTCTCGGTTAGTTTGTTTACTTGTGAATACGCTAATAAGATTAGATAGGATATCCTCTATGACGCCATGAGCTTCATCATAGTGTTGTTCGGCTTTTGCTTTATGTTGCCCACAAGTATTTACAAATTTTATTCCTATTGCTATAAACACTACCATTCCTAATAAATATATTCCTCCTAACCACTTTGAATGCCAAAATAAATATCCTAAATTTGACATTATAATTAACAGATTATTCATTAAGAATTCTTGGACATAGTCTTGAATGCTATCTAAGATCCAAGGTAACTTAATGAGTTTTGTAATAATTTCACCAGTTTTAAGTTCTTGAAAGTGAGTATTATATCTATCAATAATTTCATATAATAATCTTTCTTCTGTATAGGCAGTAAATTTAGGCCAAATATGTAATTCTGCCCAACTTTGAACTACATTAATACCTTGAACTGCTACCCAAATTACTAGTAGTATAAAAAAATAATGTTTAGCTTTGGTAATATCTGGAGTTTTCAGGGCATTAATAATTTGACCATAGAAATGAGGTATGCTTATCTGCCTCAATGGTGTAGAAATAAGCGTAACACCTAAAAGTCTATACAATCCACGATTTTCTCGATAAAAACTGTAGTATATGTCTCGAACTAAGTCCATAATATATAATACTACTATATTTTAGTTAATAAACCAAAGCGAGTTTAATTTCGCGTCTCACACTAGCATTAATGAATTCAGCAGCTTTAACAATTTTACATATTTTTTTCTCAAATTCATCATAGGTTATACCTTTCATTTTTAACCATTTTATAGTATTTTCATAATTGTAAATAAGTGAATAAATTATAAATTCGGCTACTTTATGATAAACGCTTCTCTGGTGATAATTAGTGAAATTAACATTATAGAAATCTACCAGTTTATAATGTGTATGTTCCTGTGATATTTTGTTTAGCATTTTTGAATAATTCAGTGAGCTATCCCGATTAACACTATATCTTTCCAGAGAATTAACTTTAGACATTGTAGAAATTAATCTGTCACTACAGATATAATTTTGAAGGTCCCATTTTTGAAGTTTATAGAAAGCAGTTTCGTATTTATCAGTATCTGAATAATAAGTCATTACATCTCGCAAAACAGCAGTCTTTTCGGTATTCCTACCTTTTCTATTTTTCGTTATTGTATTAACAATATTTTCAAAAAGTAGTAAGCTCACTAAACTAGGGTTTTCATGGTATTCATCAAAATAATCATCCACTGTCATCTTTGTGTTAAGTATTCTACTTACCGAATCATATCCAGTAGATGTTTCACTTTTTTTCTCAAAATTGGCCAATAAGTTATCAATATTTTCATATACTTCTAATACTTCTTCTTCAGTGGATTTATTATAGAATAGATACTCTAGTAAGTTTACCAACCGTCTATAATCACCCTGACTATGAGTTATAATTTTTCCTATTTCGAAATAATCTACTTCAATTCCCTCGGCTTTTAGAATTCGTTCAATTAATCGTGTCATTAGCATTTTACTGGGTCTAGAGAATTTAATAGATACACTTTTGTCTCTGAGAGTTTTAATTTTCTTGTCTATGCTGTTACTGATACATATAAATGGAGAACCTGTTGGGCGTTTGTCTTTTCCACTTCTTTTAGTAAAAATAGTATTCATGAGTTCGGTTAATCCTCCTTTGTCATTACCACTCATTCCATCAATTTCGTCCATAATTACCCCCATACTTCTTTTATTTGAAACCATGAACGAAATAACATTCATATTTCCATTTATTTCAGCTAGTTTCTCGCGGACTTGTTTTTGATTTCGCAATTCACTAGCATTAAATTCACATACGTCATAATTATATCCTTCCAGCAACACTCTCGCCAATGAAGTTTTCCCTAAACCAGGTTCGCCATAAATAAATAGGCAATTTGGTGTTTTTTCCTTTCGTGCTTTAAAATCACGTATCCAGTCACGTGCCTTTTTTATGTCTCCTGCTGGAAGCAAAATGTCAGATAGACATTTAGGTCTATATTTTTCAAACCATAGACAATTCATAGTTTTACCTATTAATACAAATATTTTTTATATCAATTTTATATATAATGAAATTAAACTATAGAATAGCAATTTTAATACTAATCTCATTCATCTCTCTATTACTTCTTTCATGTGAATATTTTCAGGGGCATAATCATAGTACATTAAACTTAGCGAAAAACCCATGTACAGATTATTTAACAGATATGGAATACCTAGAGCATATGATACCACATCATATTGTTGCCATAGATATGAGTAAAGAGTTAATTAAAACCTCAAGTAATCCAATTATGTTAGCTATGGCGCGAAATATTATAAGGCATCAAAGTTATGAGGTGTGGGAAATGAAAAGAATGATGGAAAACTTGGAACCCGACAATATGTTTTCAGCAGAAAACTTATTTAACTCAAAACAAAGAGAGATAAAATCAAAATTAGCTTATTATGAGCCAAAAAAGTCTAGACATATGGGAGATTCTTGTGACCCTCTTTTCTTCAAACCAGATGCCCATATGAAACATATGAGTCATATGCCCGTGACAGACATTTCATTCTTAAAACATATGATACCACATCATCAAGTAGCAGTAGATATGAGTCAAAGACTTTTGTTACATAGTAAGAATTCTTATACAAGACAACTCTGTCAAGATATTATACTAGAGCAAGAATCAGAAATTCTATTAATGAATCAAATGCTTGAATATACAAAAAGATGGAATTATAAAAGCACGTTAGTCTAAAATAAATTAGAATTAACATAAATTGTCAATTCCTTCCCAAGGTACTTGGCATTGTTTGGCCCAAGCACATTTATAGTGGTCTCCTTTGCGTCCAGTAAATAATTCATCGTTGAAGTCCATATCGCGGTCTCCGCCTGTTTTACATAATCCAATTGCGTGGGTGTTTCGACATACATTTTCATCTTGTACTTCCCAATAATCAGGGCATCTATTTTTCATTGGTGGATATTCACTACCTACTTTTTTTTTGTCATTGCGTATTTCTAAGACAAAAGAAACAACGAAACCTAGAATTATTGCTAATACTACTACTGAAAGTATTATATAAAATGTTTTTTGATTCATCGTATATTATAGTATAATATAAATTATTTAAAAGAAATTTAGAATCTTACCTTAAAATGACCAAATATGCTCTCATCAGCGTTTCTGATAAAGTTAATTTAAATATTATAATAGAATTTCTCCACATTAAGGGATATACTATTTTAAGCACTGGTGGAACCTATAAAAATATTTATGAAAATCATCCAGAGGTTCGTGAATTTCTTATTCAAGTGTCTGATTTTACACAGTTCCCAGAAATATTAGGAGGAAGGGTAAAAACCTTACATCCAAAGATATATGGAGGACTTCTCTGGGACGACAAGTTTGATACAACTGGAATTGAAAAGATAGATTTAGTAATTGTAAATCTATATCCTTTTGAAAAAACTATTGAGAACCCAAATGTAACTTTGGATGATGCTATAGAAAACATAGATATAGGTGGAGTTTCTCTTATACGAGCAGCCGCAAAGAATTTTAAGAATGTAAAATTATTAGTAAGTCCACACGATTACTATCACGCCACTTTAAATTTTACAGATAATAGTTATTGGAGAAAAATGGCAGTTAAGGGATTTGACCATGTGACACAATATGACGCGGCTATTACAAAATATCTATCAGAAGATACTATTCATTATAGAAAATATACTAGTTATTTGAAATTAAAGTATGGTTGTAATCCATACCAGGAAAATTCGCAATTAATGAAAATGTCTAATTCCACATTTCCATTTCAAGTTCTTAATGGAACTCCTGGATATATTAATAGTATAGATGCGGTTCAAAGTTGGTGCTTGGTTCGAGAATTACAATTTTCAACAGGATTAATGGCTGCTGCTAGTTTTAAACACACCGCACCAGCAGGAGTAGCACTAGCAACATCTACAGAATCTGATTCCGCTTCAATGTCAGCATACATCAAAGCAAGAAATAGTGATCCACTCTCTAGTTTTGGTGATTTTATAGCTATTTCAGGATGCGTAGATACCCAATGTGCCAAATATATATGTAAATGTGTTAGTGATGGTATAATAGCACATGATTATACATTAGATGCTTTGGAATTATTATCCTCTAAAAAGTCAGGTAAATATATAGTATTGAGGGGTAATAAAAATTATCCTACTGGGGTTGAATACCGTGAGTTAGGTGGTGTAGTATTAACACAAGACATAAATAAGAAGTCAATTACTCTAAATGACCTTTCCTCAGAAAATATAGTCACTAAAACTGATAGAGAATTAAGTAATACTGAAAAACTGGATATGATACTAGCCACAATTACTTTAAAATATACACCAAGTAATTCAATAGCAATAGCTACTGACAATGTTTGTATAGGCATAGGAGCTGGTCAACAGAACAGATTAGATTGTATTAGATTGGCTGGAAATAAATCCAGAGAATGGAGATTGCGCCAGCATCCAAAAGTAAAAGCACTTGACACACTTTTCTGTGAAGGAGTAAAAAGACAGGACCGTATAAATGCCTCTATTCAATATATTCGCAATGATTTTACGGAAGTAGAGTTGGAAAACTGGAAGAAACTATTCATTAATGAACCCGTTACAATTACAGAAAATGAGAAAAACGAGTTTCTCAATGAAGAAAATAGAAAAATAGTATTAAGTTCGGATGCTTTTATGCCATTTCGAGATAATGTAGATACAGCTGTAAGATTTAATGTATCCAGTATAGTTCAACCAGGTGGAAGCACCGCAGACAATTCAGTTATAGAAGCATGTGAAGAATATAAAATACCAATGGTTTTCACTGGTGCCAGATTTTTCCTCCATTAATTTAAATTAATAAATGTCTTTTCCTCCAATTGGGAATGGAAAGTCTGAACATATTTCACATGGATAGTTCTTTAAATTTACACGGAACATAAGGTAATTCATCATAATGTAAAGGAATCCAAACATAAATGAAAATAGTCCCGAAGATATTCTATAGAAAATTCCTTTGTCAGAGTTACATTGAAGTGCTATTGATAGTGCCAGAAAGTTTGATACAAAAATTAGGAATACAAAAAGGAAAATTAATCCTCGTTTGAAATTCTTATATAAAACACCTTCTACTCTAGTTTCAAGGTCATTAGTTAAATTTACGTTTTTCTCGGTTTTACTCATAATACTACTATAGTATTACCTTAGAATTTTTTACAAGATATTCATCAATTCTATCTTTTTATTATCCATAATTCCAAACTGTGTATCTACACCAGAATTTATTTCGCAAGTAGCCTTAAACTTACCAAGATAGGGAGAATATGATACTGTTTTCAATGTTCCTATGAGGTCGTGTTCATTATTATAAATATTTATTGGTTTCTTTGTGAAATTATAATTATCAAAAGACGTGCTCATCAACTTAGTTTTACTTTGTCTAAATTTATTGTTCATATCCAAAACACCATTTATTCCAATAAATTCATTCTTCTGTGTGCTTACTAGGTTTAACTGATTCAATTCAATAGGATTATACTCTCCATTCATTTCTAAATCAGTAATCATTCTAGATTCCATTTTGTTAACCAATAGAGCATCACTACCAGTCATATAAATATTTGGTTGATGTAGAAGTTTATTAAATAGTTCATCTGTTTTATCTTTTGGAATACTAACTAAAAAGCCATCAGCACCTGTAATACTTTTACGCATAATAGTAATATCATTTTGGATAATGAATTCACGATTTTTGTTTGGGAGTTCTCTAAAGTCAAGATTTAAGAAGTAATACATTTTGTTTATTCCTGCCATACTCCATGAACCTTGAAGAGCAAATAGGTCAAAATCACTGGGGTCTTCTATTTTAATCTGTTTTTCGTCTTTTAGAATATTCTTAATAATTGGTACAGAAGAACGTTTACACATAATCTTAAAAGTATTTCCGGTATTAATTAATGTAGGTTTATCTAAAATATTACCTTCTTGATTTAGTAGAAGTGTATCCTGTGTTTTATTGATTGAACAATTATAGACATTATTAGTAAATATATTCTGAAGAGTCTGGTATAATCCAGTTCCACTAATATTAATGATTGTTTTATCTGTCAAATCAAATAATCCACAACGATACGTCAAACGAACATTCATCGCTTCATTAGTAATTCCACCTGTGTTATTACAAATATCTACAATAGGTTGATAAAATGAAATCTTTTTAAAATTTCTAGCAACACCAGATACCATCTGGGCTCCCAAGTTTAATCCTCGGTAACTTTGTAAAGACATAATACTTATATTCATCTATGTAATATTTTTTAAATCAATTTTTTACTTAAAAACTCAATAAGATATCTATTAAATGATTATATCTATAGTTCTTTTAAATTCTATAGTCCATAACTGTGATGATATTTACTTTAAATTTACGTGCGAAACTCACGATAAATGTATATGGAAAAATTATAATTGTATAGAAAATACACATTCACTTTCTAAATCATCGAAAAAAAGTTCAAAAAAATCCTCGCCGACTTCCACGCCGACTTCCTCGCCGACTTCCACGCCGACTTCCACGCCGAAAATAATTACAAGCGAGAGTTCATCATCAAGTAATATAAAAAAAATAGCAATACCAATAAGCAGTATTTTTGTAATATTAGTATGTATCATTCTTCTGATTACACACAGGAAAAAAAGGTATAATAGAAGCGTTTTGGAAAATTTACGATATGAGCAACCAGTAGTTAATAATGTTTTCTATGATAATCCAGAAACCAACGAAACTGTTTTATACGAAGAACCAGTTAGTCCAGAAGTAAAATCTCAACCTATTTATGATAATAGTTATGAACATCCAGAAGTAATGGAAACATTATACAACTTGGCATCTGATTCAGGTAACTATGAATTAGCATCTTAAAATATTAAAAGTGGAATTATAGCGTGAAATAGTGTGAATACTGTAAATCCAATATGCCTATAATATTTCATTTCTTTTTCAGCATTTCCTACCAATAATACTGGTAAATACAATGTCATTGATATTTCTTTTTTGTTTTTCAAAAAACTGTTAAAAATCTTTTCTTGACAACCTACATGTTTTAAAAGTCCAAATAAACACAATAAATAACTCGAAGTCAAAAATTTATAACTGAATAGGTTTAATGTGTATATGTAATAATAGAGTGATAATACATAACAAAAAATATCGGTAGCATGGTCATAAAAGTCACCAAATGTAGTGACCATATTGTATCTTCTTGCCATTGGTCCATCTATACAATCGAAATAATATCCAATTAAATATAGAAAGAAGAAAGCCAAATTACATTCTAGATATAGGCATTGAAGAGAAATCAACTGAAATGCGAAACTAATTGTAGTTAGAATATTAGGTGTAAGGTTATATTTGTAACTTAAATCTATAGGATAGTCTGTTAAGTTTTCAAACAAAATTCTTTCTACAAATCCCTTTTTTTTGTAGTATTTGTAAACAAAATCATTGTCGGTATTCATTGATAGTTTCATTACTGTAAATAAACTTAAATTTAAAAAAATAAAATTGATTTTATAAAAACATCATACGTTATTTAAAAAAATCTATCAATGTCTAGTGAGCAGAATGGCAAATATTAACTATTACAAACATTTATAAATACATGGATAATGGCGTAGAGGTTACGGTGGCATGTATTGAGGAGGAACCAGATAGTCTCTACTTAGCTCGTAAGGTATATCGAAAACTAGAAAGTGAGACAGATAGTTATATGTGTACTTTGAAAGAAGATGTAAAGCAGTGTATTGTAGGTGTGTTCAACACGACGGATTATAGTCATCTACCTTTGGACCAGAAATATATGCGTATAATTCGAGATAATTCAGGAAACAGCGTAACATTTCCAAAGTTCAAACAGTATATGGGGTCACTTATGCCGAAAGACCAGTTCTCTTGGGGAGACTATGAATACGAATCAACAACGCCAGGATATGGTGGAAGTTATGGAAGTCCAGGTTATAGATAACTAATCAGTATTATTCATAGTTTTATAATTTGTTTTATCTGCTCCAGTAAGTAATGGTTTCTTCACATTACTATCACTGTTAACTATTTTTTTTTCTGTTTTACTGGTATTCAATTTATTGAAACAATAATTGGGATTAAAATTTGCTTGCATTATCCTTAGACTATTATTAAGTCTTTAAATCAATAATTATTTTTTTGTCTGGTTATATTAATGAG
>Ga0206131_10005752_pt1 | contig 12911 bp, 2 predicted proteins | sample Helgoland_Spring_FD_148636 | JGI IMG/M metagenome (GOLD analysis project Ga0206131, IMG submission 148636) | Pelagic subsurface seawater microbial communities from Kabeltonne, Helgoland, North Sea - Helgoland_Spring_Bloom_20160517_1 | ecosystem: Environmental > Aquatic > Marine > Epipelagic ...
AGCAAGACGGGCAACCTGGATACCAAAGGATCGCTCAGATGCACCCGGGGTTACCTGGCGTACAAAAATGATTTCATCGTTCCACTCCTTCACTGCTACCGCATAGTTCCGCAGACGAGGCAAACTCTCTGCCAACCGGGTAAGTTCATGGTAATGGGTGGCAAATAGGGTCTTAGGCCCCTCACTTCCCTCCCCGTGCAAATGTTCGACCACAGCCCAGGCAATACTCAATCCATCATAAGTGCTGGTCCCCCGTCCAATTTCATCGAGTACGATCAAGCTGTCAGCGGTGCAATTATTGAGAATGTTTGCGGTCTCGTTCATTTCCACCATGAAAGTGGAGTTCCCCCTGGCCAATTCATCACCCGCCCCTACCCGGGAAAATATACGATCGACCAAGCCCAACCTGCAGGACTTTGCGGGTACACCAGACCCAACCTGCGCCATCAGAGTGATCAGGGCAACCTGACGTATGTAGGTGGACTTACCTGCCATATTTGGTCCAGTAATTAAGCAGAGTTGTTCCTCAGCCGCCGAAAGATTGACATCGTTAGGTACGAAGGCATGGGTGCCTGCAAGCCCGAGGCTTTCCTGCTTGAGCACAGTCTCGACCACTGGGTGGCGCCCCTGCTCGATCAATAACTCACGAGAGCCCTCTTTAAAGGTGGGAATGCAATAGTCCCGATCTCTTAGAATCGCTCCCCAGGATGAAAATACATCCACTTCGGCAAGAGCACGAGCGACTCGGGCAAGTCCATCTGCATGTTCGAGTGCACATTTAACCACCTCCTCGAAAAGTTCCTGCTCCTTGGCAACTGCCTGCTCCTCAGCGTTGAGGATTTCTTTCTCCTTGGTCCGCAATTCATCGGTGTAATACCTTTCGGCATTGGTCATGGTTTGCTTGCGGACATAATGTTCGGGAACGAGGTGTAGGTTTGCCTTGGTCACCTCGATAAAATACCCGAACGCTCCATTGTACTTTACTTTGAGGTTGGAAATTCCTGTTTTTTCACGCTCGCCGGCCTCAAGTTCGAGAATCCATCTTTTCCCCCCGCCGGCAAGATCGCGCAGACGATCAAACTCCTGATCGTATTCTGCCCGAATTACCCGGCCTCCCTCTCCCTTTACATCCAACTTGATCTCAGCGGGCAGTTCCTCTTCCAATGCCCGGTTTAATAGATCTCCAAGATCTTCAAAAAGTTCGATCCGGCTGGCCAAAGATTGGATGGCAGGAAAGTCTTTACCGAGCTCGGATAGGCTCTGGCGAATAGCGGGCAGTCCACGGACTGTTGCCCGCAAACCTCCAAGTTCGCGTGGGCGAACCACCCGGTTGCGCAACCGGCCAAGGATGCGCTCTAAATCGGCTCCATGCCGTAAAGTCTCCCTCACCTCTTCAACCGCCCTTGGGGATCGGGAAAATTCATCCACACAGGCCTGGCGTCTTTGAATCTCCGCCAAGTCGCGCTCGGGACGGGCAAGAAAACTTTCCACCAAGCGGGCACCTGCTGGACTTGCAGTGTCGTCCATACAATCGAGTAATGACCCCTTACGGGCCTGAGCAGAAGTACGAAAAACTTCAAGGTTTCGTTGGGTCGCTGGGTCGAGTAAAAGAGCAGCTCCCGCCCGGTATTCTTCTATCCTGTTTAAATTTCCGGGCTTCCCCTTGAGCACATCCTGAGCATAGACCAGCACGGCACCAGCCGGACCAAGCCCACCGTGTTCAAGATCAATCCCAAAGCCCTCCAGGTTCATCACACCGAGGCTTTCCATAACTTCACGTGCTCCCGAACGTTGATCAAAGTCAAAGTCTGGCCTTTCCGTACGGGTAATTTCTCCCAAGGCCCGATCAATTTCATCGCTCAATGCCTTGCCATTTTCCATCATCTCTAAACGCCTGCCCAAGCTTTCCGGCATTAAGACCTCCCGAGGAGAAAGGGAATGTAGCACTGAAAATAAATCTCCCGGTTTGGTTTGTGCGGAAAGAGCAAACTTCCCGGTCGATAAATCGAGCCAGGCAGCACGGGCTCCCTTTTTATCAAGGTCGAGAGCGAGGAGAAAATGATTATGTGAAGCCTCCAACTGGCGATCCTCCAAGACCGTGCCTGGGGTTAGAATACGGGTAATTCCCCGCTTCACCAGCTTACCAGGCTGGGGAGCTTCCAACTGGTCACAAATTGCCACCTTTTTCCCCTGAGCGAGTAGCTTACTCAAATAAGATTCAGCAGCATGGGAGGGAATTCCCGCCATAGGCATATCATGCCGCTTGGTCAGGGTAATTCCAAGCAAGGCGGCACCCTGCTCGGCATCGGTCTCAAACATCTCATAGAAATCCCCAAGGCGGAAAAGCAACAAGGTATCATCCTCGAGGCTTTGCCGGGCCTCGCGGTATTGTTTCATCATGGGAGTGTCCGAGCTCATGCAGGAAAGCTTCCAAGCAATCCCTGAGCGAGGGATTCGTCAAGGGAATGAAATTGACGTGAGAAAAAAACTAGAAATTTGCCCCCACTCCCAACTCAATCAAGTGCTGAAAAGAACCATCAAAAGATTCATTGGAGGTTAACCCAAGCAAGCGGTATCCCAACCGGGCAGAATAGTTTTGGGAAAACATGTATTCTAATCCCATTGAAAAATCATAGGTGAAAACCAGTGAAGAATCGGCACCACTTTTAGTTGAGTCATTGCCCCATTTCCCGCGACTCTTAACTTGAACATCAACATAGTTTTTACGCCAAGCAAATCCAGCACCTAGACCACCATAGGTTGAAAGTTTTTGACTGAGCGAGATAGTATATCCAGCTCCCAATGAAAGAGAAAATGACTCCTCCGTACCAAAAACCTTATACTCTTTATTTAAATCATTTTTAAAATCAAGATTTTGATTTTCCAAATATTGGTAAGCTACACGCACATAAGCCATCCAGTTATCCCATCTTCTAGCAGCAGATACTCCGATGGAGTTACCCCACTCACCATCCAAATCATCGTCAAGATTGTCTTGTGAAAAATTTGTGGATGTTGCCACAGCAAATCCAACCAAAGGCATTAAGTAGTAATCTCCTTTTCGTTGCTGAGTCGTAGGCACCACCCGAACAACCTCCGATTGGTAAACAGTGGGTGACTCTTCTGTAATAGGCTCTTCGGGGATTGGCAAGGGCTCCACCATCGGCCCTGGCAATTGGTCGTAAGATTGCTGGGCATCCGTCTCCAGTTGTACAGGAGCAAGAGACTCATTGCGGTCGATCAAGTCAATCGGCTCGGTGCCCGACATTTCACTGAGGCGGTTGGAAAGATCAAGAGCTCGTTGTTCCATCTGCAGGAACCTGCGCTGAAGCTCCGAAACAGGAGCACTATCGCTGTTTTGCCCCCACACAGAACCGTATATGGATAAAGCAAAGAAAACGGAAGCAATGCGTAAAAAAATACTCACAGGTCGTATGGAAAACGATTTAATAAGAAAAATCAAACTGAAGAATCCTGTTAAGGGTTGAAGACTTAGCAAAACGGTTCAACTCGATAATTATTTGTAAAGCCTCACTATCCGAAAAGTAAGAACTATTCTCAATATACTCTCCAAGGCCCTCGAGACTGGGCAGAATCTCAATAATCTCATCCCGCACCTGCATACGAACGAAGTCTTTTTCGTAATAGAGTACATCCTGATCTGTTCGTAAGAACCAACCACCTGTATCGTTTACACCACCTTCCCAATGCAACCATTGCTGAAGCCCCTGATGGTAGACCCATCTGAAATATTTATCCCCCGTCCAAAACCAACCGAGATTTTCACGCCACATCCAGGAGGCATCAAGCAATTGATCAGGCTGATGAACGTAAACCCAACCCATTTCCATATGATAAATCCAATTTTCACGTCCCTGTGAAATATCCTGATAATAGGAACCCAAAAACATTAAATTTGTCCAGTCAGGCATCTCTGCACTGGTAGCCACCCAGATACGGGCAGTTGCAGTGTCTTCTAAACCTTGGTCGATCAAACGGTATTGAAAACTATCCTCGCCCATAAATCCCTTAGGTGGAACATATTTAAAGACTCCTCGAACCAAAGAAGTATTAAGATTTACTCCGTTAGCAGTTTGGGAACTTATCCATTCAACCTGATAAGAACTTTTTTCTGCTGGATCGTCGGGTCCAGAATGATCGTTCTTTAAGACATCGATCAAAATAGTCGGATTGGAAAATCTACTTTCCTGATAAAAATATTTGAGATCATCCACTGCCACTGGGGGGTCGTTTACTGGGGATATTAAAAGTTCAATTATTTGAGAACGTGTTGAAAAATCATCAGAAACAAGCACCCCGAAGGAATCCAATCCATAGTAGTCCACATTGGGCCGATAGCTAAAAGCACCACCTGCTGTATTAGCAAGACCATGATTTGCCTGAAACTCTATCTCGTACTTCACCACATCCCCATCTTCATCAAAGGATTCAAAGGTTTCAAAAAGTTCACCATCTTCGGATAAGGAATAATTCTTCTGGAGTAGAACAGGCGCGTCGTTGGCATCTTCCAATTCAACAAATATAGTTTGATTTGTTTCAAACACACCGTCGGAAACCCCGATAACTACCTCAAATATACCATCAGTATTTGAATCTTTTGGGGCTTCAAAATTCCGAAGTGATGTAAAATGAAGAGACCCGTTGGACTCGTTGATCGAGAAGAATCCCGCGTCTGCCCCCTTGGCAACCCGGTAAGCCAAGTTGGTGGTTTCGTTATCTTCCGCCGTTACTTGGGTTATAAAAAGACGGTCTTCGGGAATGGTTAACTGGTAGAAAGTTTCGCCTCCTCCACTGGTATAATATGGAGGACTTTCATCCTGATCGGCAACCACTACAAACACAGTATAAGTTTGCCCTAAAGCGGAGTCATTTAAATCGATCAAAAGTTCGTAACGATTATCCTCGTTGGAATCATTCGCATCCTCAAAATCAAAACCGCCAGGATAAATGCTTTCGAGAATTCCATTATTTGAAAGGGTAAAAAGTTCAGCATCTATGCCCCCGATAATGCTGGCATTGGGGTCCTCAAGTTTATCGGGGTCAGAAACCTGAAGGTCGGCAACGAAGGATTGATTCTCAGGAATGGTAAAGGTCGTTCCTTGGAGTCCTGCCTTGAGAACGGAAGAAGGTAGACTGTCTGGTAAGTTGTTTATGAAAATGGTCAAGTTGTGCTCAGTACGAGGGGAATAAGGATCTTGTAAACCCAATTGGGCAACGTAGCCAAGTTCGGTACCATCTCGTTCATAATCGGACAATCGATCCTGTTTAAAATAGAGGACATTGCCCAGTACTTCAAAGTCGGGATCAGCTTGGTTCCAAGTCGTCCAAACCATAGAGTCACCATCTCCATCATAAGACAGTAATTCCAGTACCTTGGCCACCCCTTCATCTCTGGTAACCAAATTCGGGATCCTAGCAACGGGGTCATCGTTTACGGGCAGTACATCAACCTTAAACTGAATGATCACAGGCAATCCGGAACGGTTCAATGCTTCAATGAAAAACTCGTCCATTCCAGAATAATTCCCATCTGGTTGATAAGAGATAGAAAAATTATTTTCAATACTTGCGATCCCATGGGATGCTTCACGAAATACCCCGTATCCGGCAATTCCCCCACCCACATTTGAGGAGTCGACTGCCTGAAGGTCAGACAATGGAAGAAGTAACAGATTATCCTCAATCATCACTTGCTCCTGAGCAAGAAAGGTTGGAGTTACCAAAGGAGGTTCAGCACCTTCCTGTATTTGGATGGTAATTTCTTGCTCGTCAGAAAGGCCCGCATCATCAGTTATGCGGACAATAACGCGGTAATCGTTGTTAGCATTGAAATCCTTGGGGTTTTCAAAGTCTGGTAGGTAAGGAAAGCTAACCACCCCTGTTTGCGGGTCTACAGTAAAGACATCACTTCGAAACTGTAAATGCCCACTTGATGCATTAATTTCAAAAAACTCGAAATCCTGCCCACCTGCCAAGTCGAATATCGTTCCTTCTTTAACCAACAAATTTGATTCTGGATTAAAAGAGTCTATTGATTGGACTACAGTAAAACTATGCTCAGCGTGATTAATTTGGTTAGCTAAACTCGTAAAAACTGGAGGCTCATTTACCGGTAATACTTTTAATATAATTTTCTTTTGGTCGGATTGTGTTGGCTGGTCGGGATAGGCTGGTTTTTTTCGCACTTCAACGACTAATTCGTATTGGTTGTCCTGATCGAAATCTTTAGGGTCTTCGAAGTCGGGTGCATTCTTAAAAAATAGTTTTCCTCCTGCACCAAACTTTGTCTCATCGAATAAAGCTGCATTTTCGCTAACCACATCTCCACCTTCGGGCTGAAAAAACCGGAATTCAACAACATCGACGCGTCTATCCAAATCGAGCACCTGTAGAGATTGAATGCCAGAGTCCTCGGCAACTTTAAGCACCTTAATTACATCAAAGATGATTTTAGGCTCATTATCGACTTCCCGATGCTTTAGTTGAAAAACGTAGGGTTCATTAACCTCCCCAACAATCAAGGAGGGATCACCGTCCGCCCCAAAATAAAAAGGAGAAATCAAGCCGGGTTTTTGAGGGCGATCGGGCCAACCATCGAGCACATCAGGGAATTCTGACTCATCGGTAAATGCATTCTTAGGGGACCCAAAACCGTTTGCTAGGCCCAATGAAACCATTACCTGCTCATCCTCTACAAAAACTAAATCAGGTCTATCATTGCCGAGAAGGTCGAGTACTTTTATTGAAGTAACTTTCTTACCCGCACTAAGAAAAGAGTTTTGAAACAATCCAGAGCCTAGGTTTTGTATTTGGGTCAATCCCTCATCTGAACCGATCAAAAGATCCGAACAGGAGAATCCGTCATCTAATTTATTTGCATCATTGGGGTTATATATTTGTAGCACCCTTGGCCGCGTTAAACTGGCTACCACTCCTGCATAAGAAAAACCTCCCATTCCATCATTCGAGTACCAAAGAACTTCGTTAGCATTTAAGTAGGCGATCACCAAATCGAGGTCGTAATCTCCGTCAACATCCTGGGCAACAACCTGGGAAATTTTGCCTCTTTGCAAACGATCTGAAGCACGGTCCAAGTCGATCGTTATAATCTTATCCCCAAAGGGTAGATTCCCTTGGGGGTTATTAAGAAAGAGGGCTGCTCCCGGTTTATCTTCGCCAAATTCATGGTAGCAAACCAACAAGTCCAAAGAACCGTCAAAATTAAGATCTTCCACGAGTGCAGAAGTGGGAGAACCCTGGATCGCTGCCGACATGACATCTTTCAAACCTTGATGAGCATTGAAGGTGCCTGTGCCGTCGTTTTCAAAATAAAGAATACTTCGACTTGTCAAGGCTACCACATCGTTTATGCCGGCATTTCGCAAGTCCCCCGATACCGCGTGCCTCCCGGACCAATCAAGCGGACCCGATACGGACTCAACTGATAGACTATCAAACGCAAGACTTGCTTTGGTTGCAGTTTTTTGGTGAGGAATAAAAGCTGCCCCCAATTCGGTCATAATCAACATATCCGGAAACTTAACTGGGGATTCCGCATCAAACACCTCAATATCAACAACAAATGATTCGTTCTCTAGAATTTCAATTTCAGACAGGGCAGGAAGTGGTGGCAAGGGATCTAAAATTTCGAAAGTGAAATCATCATCAAGAACTTTTATGTAAAAAGGTTCCACCACCCTATCGGAATAGCTCGGTCGTCCATCCTGAACTGGACTAACCTGCATTCTTACCTCGTAAAGGTTGTTCCCGTTTGTACTTTCCGGATTTTCATAATCGGGAGGGAATAAAAAGGACAGTTTATTGGAAGAGGAATTAAATTCGAATAAATGATCGTCCGGACCCTCCTGCGATATTTCGATCAATAAATTTTTGTTTTGATCTTTAGTTGAAGCATTTATTTCAAAATATTCCACCTTTTGCTCGACGATGCTAAAGTTTGCGTCTTCAAAAACGGGATCATACTTGGCGGCAAAGATAGGTGGCTCAACATTGTTAACGACCTGCACTTCTACGAGCATCTCATTGAATTTTGCTTCATCGTTAAATTCGGTTATGCGAATAAGTGCCTGGTATCGATTATCCAACCCAAGATCCTTTGGGCTTTCGAAATCTCTAGGACTTACAAAACTAAGCTTCCCTGAAACCTCATCAAAAACAAACTGTTGATAATCCAATTCGGAAAGCATGGACTTTAAAATAATTGTTTCCGGCGAGCCCGGTTCATTGTCTGGATCTGTCGCAGAAATAGTGAGGACTTCCGTTTCTCCCTCTTCTGGAAAACTATCCAGGACATAAAGGCGGGGATCCGAAGGGACAAATACAGGCCTTTTATTGGGAACTTCCTCCACGCTGATCACAACCTTAAGTTGCTGGATAAAATTGGGTGCAACATTTTCTTGTACAGTAACGAAAAATTCAAAATTCTGACCACCCATCGATTCGTAATCTGGTAGACCGTTGTTAACGTCGCGACTCAAATCCCAAAAGAGCCGGCACGAATCAGAAAAGTCGTCAATGCGGAACATTCCCTCCCCACCTACTAAGTTCCAGGTAAAAGAACTAGCAGGAGGACGATCCTTGGAATCGGAAACAAAAAGTTCGGCAATTTGCACCTCTCCCTCCAGGTGTAACAAACGAAGATACCGTTCATCCACATCCTCACTCTGTTCCACAAAAAAGGCGTCCTTGTTTACCGCATTGATTTCAAAGAATCCTTCGGAAAGTAAAATCTCAGGCTTGTCAGAGACGTCCTCTATATCGAACCTGAACTTTACAGTGTTGTTATTGTCAGGTTCATCGTAGAAGTATACCTCCACCTCATAGGTGCCTGATTGATCCAGCGGCGATGTAAATATGAATTTATCTTCCTCTACGATGAATTCCAAAGATGCACCTGCTTCCTCCTCGCCAAAACGTAAAATAGGACCGTGATCGAAGCTGAGTTGACGAATGGGGTTGTCCACATCATGAAAAAAACCGCTTAGCGTTTTGGACAAGGGAGTATCTTCGTAACCCAAAAAAGAGATTTCAGAACCTTGGAGGAGTTCGGGAGCATCGTTTTGAGGTGTTATGACAATATCAAAAAGAACATAAATTCGAGAGAGTCCATCGGTTACCCCAACCATTACCTGCCCCGAACGCTCAGAAGAACTTTCATAATCAGGAGGGGAACTTGCTTTAAAGTACAACTGGGTTCCCGTTACTTCCATTCGGTTTTGGAAACTTGGAACTGGGTATCCTTCTCTTGGTAAAACCAAAGAATACCTTAATGTTTGGTTATCTTCATCCAACTTACCAAAATAATTTGATAAATCAAAGGGACCGCCATGTTGAATGCCCCCACCCGCTTCCTCTGGGTAAGTAATAGGTTCAGTTGTAAAAGGACCTTGGTTACCAGTAACATTTTCAGGCATTTCTAAGGCTACGGGAAAAGAAAAGACATTTGTCTCCAATTCTTCTACCCCGATATAACTCTCCTTAATTCTCGGAGGATCGTCTTCATCAAATAATTTAAAGGTGTAGACAAAGACTTTGGAATTAAAATCCCGATCGGAAACTTGAATAGATGCATTGAGTTCACGCTCTGCCGGGTTTTCAAAACTTGGGATTTTTGCAAATAATAAATCAACTTGGTTGCCAGCAAGGAACCCTTCACCCGTGAGCCCAAAGTTTCCCTCTGCATCACGAAATTTAAAGTAGCCGGCTGTATCTTGGGCGTTTTCAAGACCAGCAAATCGCCAAGTATAATTTTTGTCCACCCCTTCTGGGTCAACGGCTCGAAGTCCAGAGATAGCCAATTCAATTTCTTCAGGATGGAGAATTTCAAAACGATCACTGGGGTCTAAATAAGCGGGCTCATCCACATCTAAAGTTTCAAAGGTAAAATAAAACTCTTCAAAACTCCCTTCTTCATCAAAAGCGGTTAATTTGATTGTATAGTTCCCATCTTCTTCAGGACTTTCAAAATCAGGCTCAAAAGATTCGGTAAAATTAAGGTCCACCCAGTAAACCAATGGAGTTCCATCTTCCTCACGTTGATAAATCTCAGAGATAGAAAATTTGGAGGCATCTGACCCTGAAAGTACTCGGGAAGTGATATTTTGTTCATCTAAAAGATCGGAAAAAGGGATGGAAAATCTGGGTTTAGAATTTTCATCAAATTTCACTAAAAATTCAGTCTGTCCAGCTGTCACACTTTGTTGGTAATAGCCAAAATTCCCGCCGTGTATTTCAAAATAAGCAGGCTCACCATCAAATTTGGTGTAACCAACAGATGGCAAATCTTTGTCATTTTGGATAAACATAGAAAAATTAATATCCACATAGGGAGAATCACCATCGGAATAACCTAGAGTAAAACGGTCCTCTCCAAATCGTAATTCATCGGGAGTGTAAACAAAAGTTTGAGGTGCTCCATCCTCTGCTCTTCCATTGGCTAATGAAACCATGCCCTTGGGGTCGGGAGAGAGTTCGGACTGCCAAAGAATCACATCACCGTCTTCATCAAAAATAGCCAAATCAATTAATTCCCTCCGGCTATCCAAACTCCACGGTTGTCCCTCAAATGTTGTAATATTGTAGGAAATGGGAGCATTCGAATTGATGCGAACAGGGGGATCGTTGGCATCTTTTACAAGAATAAGAAGGGAAACGGGATCAGCGGCTGTGGCAAAGTCTGCCTGGTCATGGATTTGAATATTAAGGTCGTAAAGGTTATCCCCATCCGCGCTTTGGGGGCGTTCAAAGTTGGGAGCGGTACTAAAAAACACGGATCCATTCTCGTCGATTTCAAATAAGTTAGCGTCCGGACCAGTAGTACGGTAGAAAATTTGCGCACCGGGAATATCCGACTCATTATTATCCAACCTGTAGCCAGATAAAGGATGAGAGTCGGCATCAGAGGGATTATAATCAAAAACTGAGGAATTGTTATTTTCTAAAAAAGGTATCGGCAATTCGAGTGGTAGGTTGAAAGAGATTTCATCATCAAAATCATTCTCAATTTCTATCCGCACGATCATAAACAGACCCTCCGCCTTGTTACTTTCGTCTGTTGCTGAAATTGAAAACTCTAGCCAATCATTTTCAAAAGTAAAAAGATCGGGCTCTAAAACTTCAATTTTCAGTCTTCCCTCATCTCCGCTTTCCCATACCGTCCCAGCTTCGATTAGCAAAGGAGTTGCATGGGTGGTATCCGTTCCAGAGTCGTAGGTTTGATAGTAAACCAGTTGATAGGCACTTGAGGGTGGGAGCCTCTCATTCTTTTGAGGGTGAGAGACATAAACCCCACCGGAAGTTTGCTTGAGCAGGTTGAGGCTGTGTGAAAGAGAATAGTTGCCCTCTTCAAAGGCATTCGATCCTTCATTGTAGAAACGCTCAGCCTCGACCTTGAAATCGAATTCCAAACTCGTAGGATTTTCAGTTAAAGAAGACCTAAACTCGTGAGGTCCATCGGACCCGTCCGCCGTTTTCGAAACACGATTTTCTTCAGCGGGAAACTTACGAACAAACACTCCACGTGGTTCTTCCGCAACATTCTGCAAGACTAAGTTTAAATTGTAAGTAGCATTGTGAACTGGAATTGTATCAGTTGCCGAAATTTGCAAGGCAAAGCTTTCAGGTCCCAGAGATTCAAAGTTTAACGGAACTGTCTTCCACCTCAACTCATAGGAAAAGTACCAACCATTTTCCTCTGAGTTAGTTTCTTCATTCTCTATTCCTGTTGCAACGAGTGAGAAATTATCAGATTCCAGAAACAATGTGGGTTTGGAACCCTCATTTAGGGGGTTACCCCAATCGTTCGTAGGATCAGAATCAAAAAGGATGAAGTCAGCAATTTTTAGAGAGTTCTCAGGAAAATTAATGGTGGTAGTTTGGTCAGTCCTCAGGCTGATGCTAGAATCTCCGTCAATTTCCAAAGCTCGGATGACGGGGACATCAGGAGGGTCGGCAATTTCCAATTCAAAGGTAAAATTATGGTCAATAAAAGCATTACCCTCCCTAATTACTCCGGGCCAGATAAATTGATCTTTTCCCCCTGCATAGGGATAAGCCCGATAGTAAAAATAGTTTAAATTATTTTTATACTCATGATAAACGGTACCTTTTGCAGGTCCAAACGTAGCGGGACTCCAGGATTTCAACCACGAAGGTTCGGCAGGTAAAGGCTTGGTCCATGGATCAAAAACAGAAATTAATCTTGCACTATTTTTTGTCGTAACTGTTGCCCCGATTTGAATTTCGTACTCAACGGCACTTATCCCCGTATTTCCAGGTATTGGCGAGGCGGGAGATGCCGGCCAATTTACAGCAAAAAGAATAGGCGAAAAAATACTTATGCCCACAAATCCAAGACCTATCTTTTTAAGGATAAGACTGGGCGAAAAACGAAACCCATTTTTAATAGATAAAATAAACTTCACCGAATCACTAACTTATAGTCTATGTCTATTTAAGTTAGCAAAGTAATTATTATCAGAAGTAATTACAAATAATTCGATTCATATTTTCATAATCTGACTTTTGAACTTAAAATATCGTTTTTACTTCAATTATTGTTCTTCAAATTTATCTTTCTTGCCACCATTCTAATTTTCGTTCCATTCTCAACATCATGACAGCCCAATCCTCTCCCGCAGATTCCTATTGGAGTGACAGCCTAAAGCTCGTAGGAAAATTGTTAAGCATCTGGTTTCTCGTGTCCTTTGGGTGCGGTATTCTCTTCAAAGATTATTTAGATCAATTCTCAATTGGAGGTGCACCTCTCGGATTTTGGATGGCTCAACAGGGTTCCATCATTTGCTTCGTCATTATACTAATCGCTTATTCCTTTTTGATGAACAAATTGGATAAAAAACACGGATTCGGGG
>Ga0206131_10005758_pt1 | contig 12906 bp, 13 predicted proteins | sample Helgoland_Spring_FD_148636 | JGI IMG/M metagenome (GOLD analysis project Ga0206131, IMG submission 148636) | Pelagic subsurface seawater microbial communities from Kabeltonne, Helgoland, North Sea - Helgoland_Spring_Bloom_20160517_1 | ecosystem: Environmental > Aquatic > Marine > Epipelagic ...
CACACTGCTTAAACCGCAGGTTGATAAGCTTATTATCAATGCAAATCGTAATATAGAACAATACCAAGAATATAGATACCCTGTTATCGAAGATACTTTAACTGATTTTTGTGGTCCTCTAGCGGGTATGCTCAGTTCTATGCAAGCTTGTGACACTGATTTCATCCTGACTTGCCCCTGCGATTCGCCTCAACTTTCACCACAATTACGTCAGCGGATGATGGAAACATTACTTGCCAATCAGGCCGATATTGCCGTCGCACACGATGGTAATCGTCTACAACCGGTCTTTTGTTTGATACCTTGTCGTCTGGCAACACATCTAGAGAATTATCTTGCAAAAGGCGATCGTAAAATCGACTTATGGTTCGCTCAGCATAATATGGTGGCTGTCGATTTCTCAGATCAGGTTGATAGCTTTATCAATTTTAACCAACCTGAAGACATCGATTCACATCATGCACGTATTCAAGCAGACATTCCTGTATTGGGTTTTTCTGCCTACAGCGGTACTGGCAAAACAACGTTACTTCGTCAACTTATCCCTGCACTTAAGGAAAAAAGTATTAATGTTGCCGTCATAAAGCATGCCCATCATCTTTTTGATATTGATACGCCCGGCAAGGATAGTTATGAAATTCGTGAAGCAGGTTCTCAGCAAACGTTGGTCGCATCAAGTCGTTTGATGGCATTAATGCAAGCGAGCCAGCATACTGAAAAAAAACCAGAATTATCAGATCTTATTCCTCGCCTCGATGCAACGACACTCGATATTATCTTAGTCGAAGGATTCAAGCATGAGCCGTTTGCTAAAATTGAACTACACCGGCCAAGCGTCGGTAAACCCTTTATTTATGATCATGATGATAATGTCATCGCCATTGCGAGTGATGAACACTTATCTTTGAGCCGCAATATAGATCAACTTAACATCAACGATATTGATGCTATCGCAGATTATGTCGCTGACTTTATACTGCATTGGACACCTTAACATTATGGCCGAATTTACCCCTGAACCTAGTTGCGCTGATCCTGAAGACAAAAACCGCTTAAATATTGCTGCCGCTAGACAACGTATTGCTTCCTTAGTTTCTCCCCTAAATGCCTGGCAATCATGTCCGATACGTGACGCATTAAACCGTGTTTTGCATCAAGATATCATCTCGTCCATTCATGTACCTTCGCACAATAATTCAGCCATGGACGGCTACGCTATCAACAGTCACGATTTGGCCAAGGGCTTAACTGAATTAAAACAGGTTGGGATTGCTTATGCTGGTCAGCCATACACTGGTCACATTAACGCTGGCGAGTGTATTCGGATTATGACTGGGGCTGTTGTTCCTCCTGAATGCGATACTATTGCCATGCAGGAACTTGTCGGAGTAGATGGTGATATTATTAAAATTCACCGCTCACACCCTGCTGGCGAACATGTCCGTTATGCTGGTGAAGACCTAAAAACAGGTGATGTCGTTTTGTCTGCTGGACGCCGCCTAGTCCCTTCTGATCTTGGGTTGATAGCCTCTTTGGGCATTGCTGAAGTCATTGTGAAGAGACGGCTACGTATTGCTTTTTTCTCTACTGGCGATGAATTAAAGTCTATCGGTGAGGTGCTTGAATCTGGCCAGATTTATGACAGCAATCGCTACACTTTATATGGCATGCTCAAACGCCTCGATGTTGATATTTTAGATATGGGCGTCGTCCCAGATGATAAAGGCCAACTTCGCCAAACGCTAATTGATGCTTCTACACAAGCTGATGTAGTCATTACATCGGGGGGTGTTTCTGTCGGTGATGCTGATTATGTTAAAGAAATGCTCGCTGAATTAGGACAAGTTGATTTTTGGAAAATTGCAATGCGACCTGGTAGGCCCTTAGCATTTGGACAAATCAATGATGCTTTATTTTTTGGATTACCCGGTAACCCTGTTTCCGTGATGGTCACCTTCTATCAATTTGTCACGCCTGCGTTACGCCAATTAATGGGTGAGGCCAATACAGAAGCACTGACATTACAAGTTGTTTGTACTGATGCTATTCGCAAACGCCCAGGTCGATTTGAGTACCAGCGCGGCATTTTATCAACCAATTCTGAAGGCATTACCCAAGTGGCTACCACAGGAGGACAAGGTTCAGGCATCTTACGTTCTATGAGTACGGCAAATTGCTTTATTTTATTAGACGAGCAATGTGATGGTTTGCCCTCCAATAGTCTTGTCACTGTACAACCTTTCGCAGGACTTATTTGATGTCTGATTCGCACGCAAAACAAAAACTCGAATTTAATAAACTCAGGAAGCGTTTACGCCGCCATGTCGGTCAAGCCATTGCTGACTACGATATGATCCAAGATGGCGACAAAGTGATGGTTTGTCTATCTGGTGGAAAAGACAGTTACACCCTGCTCGATATTTTAATGAATTTGCAAAAACATGCGCCTATTGATTTCGAGCTCATTGCGGTTAACTTAGATCAAAAGCAACCTGGTTTCCCTGAGCATGTTCTACCTGAATATCTTTCTTCACTGGATATCCCTTTTCATATCATTGAAAAAGACACCTACAGCATTGTTAAGGAAGTAGTTCCACAAGGTAAAACCACCTGTGGCATCTGCTCACGCCTACGGCGAGGCTCACTTTATGGTTGGGCTCGTCAAAATGGCATTACTAAAATCGCATTAGGACATCACCGCGACGATATTATAGAAACGGCTTTTTTAAACATGTTCTATGGCGGCAAATTGAAAGCCATGCCTCCCAAACTATTAAGCGATGATAAAACGAATATCTTGATCAGGCCTCTCAGCTACTGCAAAGAAGCCGATATCGCTCGTTACGCAGACTACCAACGATTTCCTATTATTCCGTGTAATTTATGTGGTTCTCAGGAAAACCTTCAGCGTCAGGTCATTAAAGACATGCTGCAAAATTGGGATCAACAATTTCCTGGCCGCTCAGATATTATTTTTAAGAGTTTGCAAAATGTTGCACCAACCCAATTAGCTGATACTAACTTATTCGACTTCGTTGGTTTGGAACAAAATCGTATTCAACCCACCGCTGAACATGACGCTCTCGATAACCGTTTTATCGAGGCTTCGTTTGCGCCCTAGCTATTTGCTCATTATTGACAACAGGTATTTCCAAACCGTAAAATCTAGACGTCTGTCATGACGTCATTCTTTCAAATCGTCATGATAAAATGATATCTTTAAATTCAAATATGGCGCTATAACTATGTCCAAAAAGAAATTAAAGCAAGAGAAGCTAAAATTTCAAAACACGAAAAGAAAATCAAAAAACTCAAAAAATCACTGAAATAATCAGGTAACGTTTAAAACACGGAGTTATAGCATCATGGCGAGTGGCGAAAAGAAAAAGAAATCACGTGCTAAAAAGATCAAAAAAACGGCACCCGCATTAGCTCAAAGCCCACAACCCGTTAGTCCAGCGCTCAAAAAAAACACATCTCTACGTCTGAAGCAAGCTACTTTAAAAAAACTAAAAATTCGTGCCATCGAAGAAGATACCAGCGTACAGCAGTTGCTTGAAATGCTAGTGACTAATTATTTAAACAATGGCAAGTAAACTAGGATCTTTCGATCGAAATAGTGATAACTCTTTCCGCCAAGTCTTTAAATTAGCAGACATTATATTTTTTATAAAAATAAAGCTTTACAAAACAGAAAATAGTTAACCCTTTTTTGAATATCTTCCTTAGTTATTCACCTTTCAGCGCAAGAGCTCTTCTATTATCACAATAAACGCCGCTAAGTTATTGATAGCACGATAAATCATTTTAAGCCTTTGATTTATATTAATTATTTTAGATGTTTATTTTTTAACTAATTTGTAGGCTTAGGTTTAAAAAGAATAACTTAGCCATCCTTTTTCACTTTATTCACAAAGTTATCCACAGAAAATGTGAGTAAGTTTGTAAGTGCTTGATAGCAGAAGTTTGTTAGATATTAGGGGTAAAATCTTCAGCAAACTCCAAGGCATTTCCATCAGGATCACGACAGAAAAAAGCGGCTCTGCCAGATTTGCTTTTGGTGAATTCAACATTGGCATCTACTAGACGCTGTTCTAGTTTTGAAATGTCTTCGACAACCAATGCCACATGCTTATCTCGACCGCCATGCTCAGGCCTGTCTTCTGCGGAATCTGGGTTAGGTAATTGCATTAAATGAATTTGCTGACCGCTATCACTAATATCAATCCAAGCACCATCAAAAGCAAAATCAGGTCGTGTCTCGTTTAAGTGCATCTGCAAAATATCACAATAAAATACTAAAGATATTTTTACATCTGACACTAAAAAACTCGCATGTGCGATCGCTTTAATCATTGTCTTTTTCCTCATATAACATCATTTTTTTGTGGTACTGATATTCTAGCAACACCATATGCTGCTAATAATATCATCACACCACCAATCCATTCCTGCATCGTCATTGCTTCATCAGTTAATAACCATGCCGCAACCGCAGCAACAATCAATTCAAACAACATAATGACAGATGAACGATAAACAGGCATTTTTGCTAAGCCATATAATACTGCGACTGTCATTGCTACAATGCCCAACCAGCCTAAGAACCAAGCGCCTAACCACAAGCTATTAGATACATTTGGCCACGCGGCTTGCGTTGTTAAAATCACAGCGATTGAAACGAAAACAACGCCCCACCACGTTGCAGCTGTTTTGATAGCCATCGACTGTGTTGATAATTTTCTCGCAATGACATTATTAACTGAAAACGCAATCCCTGCTAATAAAGCAAGCCAATCCGATAACCCTCTCGGCCAAGGCTTACCTAATTCTGGATTCCAAAGCATCACCACTGATCCGAGCATCGCAACACAAAAGAAAATAATCGCACGTCTCGACAAACGCTCTTTCAACCACCAGCGACCGATTAACACTGTCCATAATGGTGATAAATAAAACAACAGCATGACTCGCATCACTTCGCCTTGAATTAAGGCAACAACAAAAGCGACGTTGGTGACACCTGCTGCGAGTGCTAAAGCCAATAAAATTCCTTTATCCCCTTGCAACTGACCTTGTCGGTTTTTAAAAATCATTGGCAGCGTTAATACCGCTGCTGCAAAGTACATCACTAAGGAGCTCCAAATACCCGACATGCCCGCCTCATTAAGTAGGCGCAGTGGGTACCAAATCAGGCCCCATAGACTGGCAGAAAAAAGTAGGCAGGCAATGGCGAGATTATTTTCGGAGATCATTCTGGTCATCATGGGCTAACCTTATACCACGAGTTATTGATAACCCGTTATAATAGTCTGCTTTATTTTGTATTAATGTCGAGCTATGAATCCTGATTTAGCCCAGTTGCACCCTTACCCGTTTGAAAAACTGGCTAAATTGAAGGCAGGATTAACGCCGCCAACTGAGTTAGCACATATTGCTTTATCAATTGGAGAACCAAAACACCCTACGCCCGGCTTTATCACCAACTCGGTTATCGAAAACTTAGGCGGTTTATCACACTACCCAACCACAGCAGGCACAATCGAGTTAAGGCAAGCTATTGCTAATTGGCTGGATCAGCGTTTTGATTTAAACGGTCATATCGATGCTGCCACACAAGTCTTGCCTGTTAACGGTACGCGCGAAGCTCTTTTCGCTTTTGCTCAGGCTATGATTGAACGAACAACAGATGCCTTGGTCGTGATGCCAAACCCGTTTTATCAGATTTATGAAGGTGCAGCGATTCTCTCTGGTGCAACACCCCACTTTTTAAATTGCACTTTTGACTCAGGCTTCACGCCCAATTTTGATGCTGTCAGTCCTGAAGTTTGGCAACAGTGCCAACTTGTCTATCTCTGCAGCCCAGGCAACCCTACCGGTGCTGTCATTGATGCTGAGACATTGAGTCAACTTATTGCACTTGCTCATCAATATGATTTTGTCATCGCCTCTGACGAATGTTATTCAGAAATCTATTTTGACGAAACGCATCCGCCTGCTGGCTTGTTACAAGCCGCAATGAATGCTGGCTACACTGATTACAGCCGCTGTGTCGTTTTTCATAGCCTCTCTAAGCGTTCAAATGCGCCAGGACTCCGATCTGGTTTTGTCGCCGGTGATGCTGCCATTTTAAAAGATTTCTTACGTTACCGAACTTACCATGGTTGTGCCATGCCTCCCGCAACTCAAGCTGCTTCCATTAGCGCTTGGCAGGATGAAGACCATGTTATTTATAACCGACATTATTACCGTGAAAAATTTGCAGCTGTTTTAGCTATTTTATCGCCCGTTATGAACGTAACACAGCCAGAAGCGAGTTTTTACCTATGGGCTGAAACCCCTCTTGTAGATACCACATTCGCCCAACGCCTATTTGATGAACAAAACGTGACGGTCTTACCCGGTAGTTATTTAGCCCGAGACACTGAATCAGGTAATCCTGGCGCGAACCGTATTCGTATGGCGCTAGTCGCCTCGCTAGAAGAATGTGTTGAAGCTGCACACCGTATTCGCCATCTTATCGAACATTTATAATTAGAAATTCAATCGGAGAAAACCAACAATGAGTGATATTCAACAAATTATCGAAGACGCTTTCGAACGTCGTGCTGATATTACCCCTAGCAATGCAGATAGCACTGTCAGAAATGCCGTCAATGACGCCCTTGAAATGCTTGATAACGGCAGCGCTCGTGTAGCAGAAAAACAAGATGGCGATTGGGTAGTTAACCAATGGCTAAAGAAGGCTGTTTTACTTTCATTTCGTTTGAATGACAATAAAATCATGCCGGGTAGCGAAACTAATTACTACGATAAAGTTGAGCCTAAATTCGCTAGTTTTACTGAAGCTGATTTTGATAAAGCCGGTGTAAGGGTTGTTCCCCCTGCCGCCGTTCGTCGCGGTTCATATATTGCACCAAGCACTGTATTGATGCCTTCTTACGTTAATATTGGTGCTTATGTTGATTCGGGCACTATGGTTGATACATGGGCAACTGTGGGTTCTTGTGCGCAAATTGGTAAGAATGTGCATTTATCAGGCGGTGTCGGTATCGGTGGTGTTTTAGAGCCATTACAAGCCGGCCCAACCATTATTGAAGATAACTGTTTCATCGGTGCCCGCTCTGAAGTCGTTGAAGGTGTGATTGTCGAAGAAGGTGCTGTGATTTCAATGGGTGTTTATATTGGTCAAAGTACTAAAATCTTTAACCGTATGACAGGTGAAATTGCTTACGGACGTATTCCTGCTGGATCTGTAGTTGTTTCCGGTAACTTGCCTTCTAAAGATGGCACTTATAGCCTTTATTGCGCTGTTATCGTTAAGCAAGTTGATGAAAAAACACGCGGTAAAGTGGGTATTAACGAACTATTACGCGATATCTAATTATTAATGGTCTTCTTATCCGATGGCGGCGTTGAATCACTTTCTTGCGATCCTCATGTATTCCAATATATTCCGGTTCTCATAAAGTCATTCGCCTTGCCCTCGAATAAAAATCCTCATGAATATTTCTCTTTGATTGGAATTTGATTAAGCATGATCTTATACGGCATTAAAAATTGCGATACCGTTAAAAAAGCACGTCGTTGGCTTGAAACTAACGACGTGGCTTTCACATTTCATGATGTCAGAGCCGATGGCCTTGATAAAGCTACGGTTGAAGCATGGTTACAAAAGGTCTCATGGGAGATATTACTCAATAAGCGTGGCACAACATGGCGAAAGCTTGAAGATCCACGTAAAGACAATATTAATGAAGCCAATACCATGAAACTAATGTTAGAAAATCCGACTCTCATTAAACGTCCTGTTGTCACCGTTAATGACGATTGCATGGTCGGCTTTAAAGAAGCCGATTACGCTGCTTATTTTGGAAAATAATATGTCTACTACACTTGAATTGACTAAAGCGCTCATCAGCCGCGATAGTGTGACGCCTGAGGATAAAGGCTGTCAGCTATTATTGGCGGAAAGATTATCTGCAATCGGTTTTGAGATAGAACATCTTCGCTTTGGCGACACTGATAATATTTGGGCACGTAGAGGACAAACTGGGCCTGTTTTTGCTTTTGCTGGTCACACCGATGTAGTCCCTTCTGGCCCTAGCGAGGCTTGGCAATCTCCCCCTTTTGAACCCACTCTCCGCGATGGCCTGTTATATGGCCGTGGTTCAGCAGATATGAAAGGCAGTATTGCTGCCATGGTGACCGCTTGTGAGCGATTTGTCGCTAGTCATCCTAACCATACCGGTAGCTTAGCGTTCTTAATTACCAGTGATGAAGAAGGTCCGGCACATGACGGTACGGTGAAGGTCGTTGAAACACTTGAAGCCCGCGGCGAGAAAATTGATTGGTGTTTAGTGGGTGAACCCAGCAGTACGGATAAAGTCGGTGATGTCGTTAAAAATGGACGCCGTGGTTCTCTCAATGGCCATCTAACGACTAAAGGTCAACAAGGGCATATTGCTTATCCACATTTAGCTGAAAACCCAATTCACTTATTGGCCCCTGTGTTATCAACACTATGTCAAATAGAGTGGGACCAAGGAAATGAAGATTTCCCACCGACTAGTTTTCAGGTGTCTAACGTGAACTCCGGTACTGGAGTCACCAATGTGATTCCCGGTACAGCAGACCTGATATTTAATTTCCGTTACTCTACTGAATCTACCCATGAGCAATTACAGCAACAGGTAGAATCTGTACTTGATAATGCTGGCTTGGATTACGATTTGGTCTGGTCCTTATCGGGTAAACCCTTTAGAACCGCTAGTGGCCCACTTGTTGATGCTGTAAAATCAGCAATTCATGCTGTCACCGGTTATGAAACGGCCTTGTCTACCTCTGGTGGCACTTCTGATGGTCGTTTTATTGCCCCTACTGGTGCACAAGTTGTTGAGTTAGGCCCAATTAATGCCACTATTCATCAAATCGATGAATGTGTTTCTGTCGAAGGACTTGACACGTTGTCTATAATCTATGAAAACCTACTAGAAAACCTATTAGCATAAAACACATGACATTTAATCGATCACAACAAACGCGACTGCTGTATTTGATTACAGCGCTGCTGCTATTAATGCAGTCGCTTGCCTTGTGGCATGATGTCGAACACCCTTTTCATGGACATGAAGAAGATGTTCAATGTGAACGCTTCGGAGCCTTTGCTAATATTCCTGCACTGGACAATATCGCTTCACTTTCCGTTATCACTTCTGCTGATATTTCAGAACTTATTAGCTCATTTTCTATCACGTTTTCTCCCCATAAACAGCGTGATATATATGCCATTCGTGATCCCCCATACGTAATCTCCTAAGAATACAAACAGAACGTCTAGATTCAATCTTTAAATATATAAGCTGAATTTGGCGTCATAAACTTATTTATTCATAGGTCAGCATAAACATAAAGCCCTATCTTTTTGTTTAGTAATGCTGCAGTAACTTCACTTTAATCAAATAGTGGTATTACTCACATGCCTGCCTATGTTGGAGAATACAAATGAAAAACATGTTACACAAAAAAAGACTTGTCCTATTAATTGGTGGCGCCTTATCTGCAGTAGCAGCAAGTCATACAGCCTATGCTGATACGCCCGTGGAAATGGGGAAATTAATTGTTACTTCTGATCCATTTGGCGACCGTGTTGTCGATGATTTAATCAACGCAGTTACAGTTATTACTGACGAAGAATTAGCCCGCCGCCAATCGACGACATTGGGCGAAACCTTAGACGGGTTGCCTGGTGTTCATAATTCAGATTTCGGACCCGGCGCCGGTCGTCCTGTTCTCCGTGGTTTACAGGGTTCTCGTGTTCAAATTCTTAATAATGGCTTAAGGGTCGTCGACGTTGCTGGAGAAGGTGCTGATCATAACGTTGCAATCGATACCAGTAATGCGGCTCAGATTGAGATTTTGCGTGGCCCGGCAACCTTGCTTTATGGCGGCAATGCTTCTGGTGGTGTTATCAATGTTATCAGTGAACACTTTAACCCCAACTTTAGTGATCAAATCAATGTTAATGGCCAATTCGCCTATAGTGGCAATGGTAATCAACGTCTAGGGAATCTTGGCCTTTCATTACCATTATCAGATAATTTCGTCATTCGAACTGATTATGCTGGTCAACGAAGCGATGACTTTGATATCGATGGCTTCCAAGGTATCGATCAGACAGCAAGTGATAAAGGCACTTTAGAAAATAGTGGTATTGATACCAATAGTTTTTCTGTGACTGGCCTTTACTCCCAAGACTGGGGATTCGCAGCACTTGGTTATAGCCGCTGGAAAACAAGCTACGGCTTACCCGCTGTCATTACAGGTGTTGGTGAAGAAGAGCAAGCACATATCAGAGCTGATTATGACCGTATAGATTTTCGTAGTGAAATAAATGACCCGTTTGCCGGTATTCATACTGCACGCTTTAAAGTCGCCTATACCGAATTTTATCAAGGTGAAGTTGCCACTGAGTTTGATGGTGGGGTTCTAGAAGAATCTGGCATTGAAGGTGAATTTGATAAAGATGAAGCTGAAGTACGTATCGAATTGCTCCATAATCCTATTGGTGCTTGGGAAGGTGTTGTTGGCTTACAAATCAATGATACTGCTTTCCAAACAAGCGCACCTGCAGCGGGTGGTGGCCATGGTGGTAGTTTCTATGTCCGTGATAACGAAACACGTTCTTATGGTCTATTCGTCTTAGAAAACACAGAAACGTCTTTTGGTCATGTTGAATTAGCCGCACGTATCGATTATGTCGATTCTGAGCCTGCTACTCTAGATGAAGAACGTGACGTTGACTTTGTAGCACCATTTGCAGGAGAGTTAATGCAAGCGGCTAAACTCAGTGACCGCAGTTTTACCCCTTTCAGCGTGTCGGCAGGTGCCATTGTTGATATTGATGATAGTCATCATTTCAGGGTGTCATTAAGTCGCTCTGAGCGGGCACCTTCAGCAGAACAGCTTTATTCATTTGGTGAACATCATGCATCAGAAACAGTTGAAATTGGTGATCCTGATTTAGATGAAGAGGCTTATACTAATTTGGAGATAGGTTTAGATAGACATCTAGGTGACTTTACCTACAATATCACGGCGTTTTATAACGATGTTAGCGACTATATTTATCTAGAGACTCGCACAATTGGTGGTGTTCCAGTTTTAAGTGATGAAGGGAACAACTTTCTTAATAATGTACAAGAAGATGCCAAATTCTATGGTGCTGAGTTCACTTCAGCATTGCAAATTAGTAAAGGAAATGTACCTTTCACATTACGCTTCTCTGCAGACTATGTCAGGGCTAAGTTACATGATGGTGGTGACTTACCGCGCATCTCTCCTGCTCGTGCTGGTTTAGGGTTTGATACCGGTCACGGTGACGTAGCATTCAGCATGGACTATCAACGTGTCTTTAACCAAAGTAAAACAGCCAACCTTGAAAGTAGTACGGATGGCTATGACCTAGTGTCATTTGATGTCAACTGGCAGCCTGCTTCATTAAAAGGTTTAGGTGTCTTTGTTAAAGGCCGAAACTTACTCAATGAAGACGGTCGTCGTCATACCAGTTTCTTAAAAGATAATTCGGTGATTGTGGGCCGTTCTATCTCGGCTGGATTCAATTTCGACTTCAATATTTAAGTAACACCATTGGAAGTATCACCAGTTTTTATAGCTGGTGGTACTTTTCAAACGAACACTTTTAGCGTATTTCTTAACGCTAAGGCTATAAACAATCAGACCAGTCTAATTCGGTCTCAAACATGTTCATATCATAGTCCATCTCTTCACTTTCGATGAACATGTCTTCACTTTCGTCATATCCCACAGTTTCATTTACGAACTCTTCTTCAACCATTGACACTTCATCAATACTTTCTCTGTATTTCATCACTGATACCTCCGATCATTGTTCATGACTTTTAAAACATTACTTTGGACGTTTCGCAATAATCTCCAGTGCCGCTATACGGTAAGCTTCAGCTAGCGTTGGAAAATTAAATGTACTTTCAATAAAAATATCGACTTTGGCATGACATAACATGGTCATATGTCCAATATGGACAACCTCGGTCGATGTCTCCGACTATCATCACCCCTAAAATGGCATCTCCTTGCCGATCGGAGACAATTTTCAACATGCCACCTGTATTGCCTGATATCTGGCCTCGGGCGACTTCTGAAAAATCGGCTTTTCCTACAATGACATCACCATATTGATCGCGTGCTTGCTGCTCAGTTAAACCCACTGAAGATAATTCGGATACACCATAGATCCCAGCTGGAATTAATTGGCTACTGTCACCAATATTGACGCCTAGGGCATTACACAAGGCACGTCTCCCCTGTTCCATTGATGCTGATGCTAATGAAGGTGGCCCAATAACATCACCTGCTGCATAGATATTACCCACGACAGTGCATAACTGCTCATCAACGCTGATTAGTCCTCGTTCGTTCAACATCAGGCCTGCATTTTGTAATTGCAATTCTTTAACATTCGCTAGACGGCCTGCTGCACATAGTAGTTTCTGACTACGTACCACGGTTCCATCTTCACACTCTGTGATGACTTCACTCACACCATCCCAATGGGCTTTTTGGACTTTTTGATTTCCTAACCAAGTGCCACCCATCGCTTCAAATTCTCTGACAAAACGATCGGTCATATCACTATCTAAAAACCAAGCGGTGTTGGATAGCGGTCAACCATAGTGACTTTCACACCCAGTGCTTGAAATATAGACGCATATTCACTGGCAATAACATTGCCGCCTAGTACCGTGAGACTACTCGGTAAATAAAGCATAGATAGGATAGAGTCGCTGTCTAGAATATGTTCGTGATCAATTGGGATGTTATCGGGATGTCTAGGATATGAACCTGTCGCAATAATCATTTTATGAC